>PJEL010002420.1_pt1 | contig 17180 bp, 20 predicted proteins | sample 1853271 | NCBI WGS metagenome assembly PJEL01 (sample SAMN08108733, study PRJNA415343) | Invertebrate metagenome, whole genome shotgun sequencing project. | host: Globobulimina | place: Sweden: Gullmar Fjord | collected 2015-08
CACAGACAGCAGCAAACAGGCACTAGCGCGAATATACCCCGAGGATCACGGCGAGACGGTGAACCTACCTGGTATTTTAGAAGCGGTAGACGGTAGACTCGTCGAACTCAAGGAGCAATCCAAAGCGCTGAATGCTGAGATCCGTGCAAACGAAAACTACATCAAAGCGGCGATAGGTGATGCAACAAGCGGCATACTACCCAGTGGTGATGCGTACAGCTGGAAGCTCCAGACCATGCCGGAAAGAACGCTCAAAGCATCTAGTTACCGTGTGCTCAGACGACATAAAGCTAAAAAGGAGAATATATAATGGCACCTAAAACAAATAAAAACGGACAAATACAAACCACAAAACAGAACCCCAAAGCTCATCTTGTCAGCATGATAAAAAAGATGGGACCGGAGATAACCCGTGCATTACCGCGTCATGTCACGGCGGATAGGATGGCACGGATAGTGCTGACAGCTATCCGTACAACTCCGAAACTAACAGAATGTTCCCAAGAAAGCTTTTTGGGTAGTGTTATGCAGTGCGCTCAGTTGGGTTTGGAACCCAACACTCCGTTAGGTCATGCATACCTAATCCCGTTCTGGAACAAGCATTTAAGTACCTATGAGTGTACACTAATCACCGGCTACCAAGGCATGATCGATCTCGCGATGCGTAGCGGACGTGTGTCATCGATCTTCGCGCATGCAGTTAGAGAGGGGGATGAGTTTAGCTACCGACTCGGACTAGATCCGACAGTCGCACACGTGCCGTCTTCAGATGGTGATCGCGAGAAAATGCCTATCACACACGTGTATGCAGTAGCACGCATCAAAGATGCCGATCCTGTGTTTGTAGTGCTCAGCAAAGCGCAGATAGACGCACGCAAGAATCGCTCGCAGTCAGCTAAGAAAAGCTTTTCGCCGTGGCAATCGGATTACGAAGCGATGGCGCTCAAAACAGCTGTTAGAGCTTTGTTTAAGTGGATGCCTAAAAGCAGTGAGATCGCAAGGGTAGATGCTATAGAGACCACGGCAGAACTCGGGAAAGAACATCTCACGGCATTTGATCCAGAAATCAGCGATGTGCTGGAAAAACATGGACTTTTGACCGAACACACAGAGACAGTGGACGGCGAGGTAGAAGAGACTTTTGACCCCGAAACCGGAGAAGTGCTATGATAACACAACGATATTGTCCGCGAGGAGAATACACAGAGGCGGATCTTGACGACACACCGCCGGCAGACATATCGCCGGCAAACTCCGTCGAGCTACTGACGATCGTCCTTGAACAATACGGCTACGCCGGTCTGCGCTGGCCGTGGTACACACACGGCGGGCCGTGCGAATGTATGATTAACGATGTCGGCGGGCTATGCGAAACGACGTGTGGCGGTAGAAATTGGAGGGAGTGTGAGCCATGGTAGCGATAACCCGCGATGAACTACTTAACACCATTGCCGAACAAGAAGCGGAAATTGAGAAGCTCAATGGGCAACTTGATAGAGCCGTCATCGCCGCAGTTAAGACAATAAAAGAACGTTACCGCCATGCCGGTCTATCTGACGAGACCATAGCTAGTGCTGTGCGGTATCTGACTAGATCCATTAATGGAGGAGAGTGATGAAAGTCAACGGATACGAAATATGCTCTGGTGCCGACCTCAGGGATGCCGACCTCAGGCGTGCCGAACTCATGAATGCCAAACTCAGTGGGACCGACCTCATGAATGCCAATCTTAATGGTGCCTACCTCAGTGGTGCCGACCTCAGGGGTGCCGATCTCAGTAGTGCCGATCTCAGGGATGCCAAACTCATGGATGCCGACCTCAGGAATGCCAAACTCATGGATGCCGACATTAGGTATGCCTACCTCAGTGGTGCCGATCTCAGGAATGCCTACCTCAGCAGTGCCGATCTCAGCAGTGCCGATCTCAGCAATGCCTACCTCAGCAGTGCCGACCTCAGGGGTGCCGATCTCAGTAGTGCCGATCTCAGGGATGCCGACCTCAGGAATGCCAAACTCATGAATGCCAAACTCATGGATGCCGACCTCAGGCGTGCCGATCTCAGGGAGGTATACCTCATAGGTGCCTACCTCAGTGGTGCCGACCTTCGGAATGCCGACCTCCGGGGGGTTAATCTCAACGGTATCAATTGCGGTCAAATTGTCCTACCCGTTACGGATATAGTACTATTATCACGTTGGCTTTGTCATATACAGCATGATTATATCCGCATCGGATGTGAATATCACACAACACGAGAATGGGAGAATTTCAGCGACGACGAAATCGCTAAAATGGACGATAACGCTCTGGAATGGTGGAAGGCCTGGAAGCCGATTGTTATGTCAGCTGCTAAACAGTGTAAATCTTATCCTAAGGAGGGCGAGTGATGAAAGCTCTAGACATACTAAACGAACACAATGCATGCTCTGAAGCTGTGTCGTGGGTTAAGCATAACAGCGATAAAACCGATCGAGAGTTGTGGGAACTCTGTGAACGCGGAGATTGGTTGCTGTGGTTTTGTAGCAGGCTAAACATTGACAAAAAGCTGTTAGTTCTGGCATCGTGTGATTGCGCCGAGCTTGCGTTGCCATACGTTTTAGAGGGCGAGGATAGGCCGCGTATCGCGATAGAGACGGCTAGAGCATGGTGCGATGGCAACGCAACGCAAAAAGACGTGCGTGCTGCTTATGCTGCTGCTAAGGATGCTTATAATGCTTATAATGCTGCTGCTAGTGCTGCTTATGATGCTGCTGCTACTGATGCTTATAATGCTGCTGCTAATGCTGCTTATGCTGCTGCTGCTGCTGCTACTGCTGCCACTGCTTATGTTGCTGCTTATACTGCTTATGCTACTGCTTATTCTGCTGCTGCTTATTCTGCTACTGCTTATGATGCACGGCATAAGACACTCAAACGTTGCGCTAACCTCGTGCGCAAACGAATACATTGGGATGTGGTTGATAAATGTTTGGAGGGCGAGTGATGGACGAGCACCCGATACTATTCAGCGGCGAGATGGTTCGTGCCATCCTCGAGCGCCGCAAGACTCAGACTCGGCGGGTGATGAGACGTCCGGTATGCCGCACATGACAAAGCGGACTAGGAAAATAGACAATGGTTAACAACAAACAATGTGAATGGTGTTACAGACCTGCAAAATGGTGGATGAGAAAAGATGGTTATGTTCGATACTGCTGTGGCCTTCACATAAAACAAACAGCCAATTTGATTCGCTTAGATTTGGATTGCGGCGCATCATATAAATTTGGACCACTAAACCCTGTAACAGGAAAGGAAGAAAAATGAATCCAGAAACAAATAAATTCGAGAAGTTAATAGAAGAGACAGATCAAACAAAAGCAATTCAGCGCCAAATAGACAGATTGAGCGGCGAGCTATATCGTCCGAACGGGGAGAAAGTTCCTAAACATTGGTCCTTGTTCCAGGTTGGAGAGAATTACATAATAAACAACTATACATTCCAATGTAAATATATAGGCGAAACATCGATATTGTTTGAGCCTGTAGGAATTGTTGAGGTTGAAAAATGCCAGGGGATATGACGATGACTAATAGTTTAATATGCTGCACTTCTTCTTGACTTGTAGCGCAAATGCGCTACTATATATTTATGACAAAGAGGACATTGTATCACGGGAGCCGGGAAATATTATCTGAGATTAGTAATTCAGGTGCTTTTCAGGGCATTTTTTGCGCAACAGATTCGGATAATGCAAACTATCTCGGAGCCGGTGAGCGCACTTACTTACATGTAGTGGAGCTAGATGAATCGGAAATACTGACTGACTACTATCTCAACTATTTTTGCGATTACGATAAAGTACGAGAGATTCTTGATGACGAATTGTCTGGATATGAATTAGACGACGAGGAAATTGACAACGCCTGGACAGCGATTATCGAAGATCGGCCGGCAGAAGGATGGACAGAAGCAGAAACGGGCTGGGACGCTCAAAGAATACGCGGTCAAGTTGCTAAAAAGCTTGGTTATAAAGCGATCGAGATGTCAGACGAGTACGGTACTAGTTATCTCGTGCTGCCTGGAGCTGGCATCGGAGTTTTAAATGACGATGACTAATAGTTTAATTTGCTGCACTTCTTCTTGACAAGTAGTGCAATCGCGCTACTATATGTATGCAATCGAGCATGACAACAAAAGGGGATTCAAAATGAAAATCAAAGAACTAAAACCGACACAAGAACAGTTAGATGCCCTTGCAGAGAATATGGATGATGAAATACGAGAGGGTGTACATGGATGGTATCACACAGATACCCCTGAAAAATTCTTAGCAGTCTACATCGACAGGCACAGGGAATTCGGAGAATTGATTGCAGAAAACTATCTCCCGCTCAGCCTGTTAAATGATGATGATGACGATGAGCAATAAACCAACACTACCAACCTCGATCAGACTGACTCAGGATGAGCTCAGTCGGCTGGATCAGCTCGCTAAAGACCGCGGGACAACCCGCCATGATCTGCTGCGACAGGTCGTGCGAGCACTTGTAGGACTGCCAACTACTGCAGATGTGCTCGGCGCAGTCGCAGAAAACGCCGGAACTACGAGAGATGATACGATGTAATGAAATACTAATTATCGCGATGGTAATCGTGGGATGCACTAACGAGATCGAAGAGACACGATCGATAACGATAGATGACTGCATAGAGCTGCGCGATGAGTCACCTATCAATTACATTTGCACGTGTGAATTCGAGCATGCGGGGGTAGCGTATCCGCTCGGCTACGAGTTTGTCGGTGTTGACGATGCGGTGTATGGAAAGGCGTGCTCGATAATGCTATTTACCTACATCACTGGGATGTACTGCGAGGACTGTTTTGCGGTCAGAAAGTAGACTATACGTCCTGAGCCACGCCACAGCATTTTTCCCAGGACAAGCCATCTTAGGCACCCCACCCCACTTGAGAGAGTTGGAATGCCAGCCGAGATCCTTTGCTGGGTTGCGTCCATGGGTCTCCATCCACCACGGCAAAAATGCCTCAAGACACTCTTCTTGAAATGAGGTGAGCGGTTCTTTTCCGAGGTGCCCCTGTAGACACAAGCCGTCCCCAAAACGGTTGCACATCCGGGTGTGAGCTCGCACGGTATCGCTACCACCAACTCGGAATATCACCAGACTCTTATCCACAAAAGCAGGCCTGCGAGTGATAACAAACTGGTACCCGATAGCCGGCCAGTTGTTATGACCGACGTGCCAATTTGCCATCGGTTTGATCGCCTCAATCCCATCTTTGCCGTTGTCGGCTCCCGAATGGTGTACAAACAAGGTAGTCAGTAGCTTCTTGCGTGCCCTATATCTCTTCTTAAGGTGTTGACGTAACAAAGCAGATACGTCAACGAGACACACGCCGCCGGCTATCTCGGCTTCATACTTCGCGCCGTCTGGTATAGTAGATGTCATTTTTCCCTCGGAATGTGCCACTCGCAAAGCGCAAGCAATCTGTCGTGATCAATACCGGGATAATATTCGGTGATACAATCTTTCGGAAAGTCTGGTATTAACTGCCCGTTGTCCTTAGCTGCTTTAGCAGCTAATTCAAGCATATCCCGAGTCACAGACATAACTTCCGGCGTTAGTGCAGATCCACATCCGGCCAGCAGTAGCAACGTTATCAATAGTATATTCTTCATAATAAACCTTTCGAGCGGAACATGTTTATTGCCGGCATCACGGCTCCTAAAACCAGTCCAGTAGGCGGTTGCCTCATAGATCCGTTTTTAAGTTTACCTCCCCAAATTCCTACTATCAACGCGATCATCGCAAGGCCCCACTCGGCCGGTATTTTATCTAGACATATTAGTACAGTAAGTGCCAAAATAGCAACTAGATCGAGCGCTGTGTGTGCTATTATTGATACAATTTCTCTTCTTTCATCCGTCATTTTAATATCTCCACTGCCTTTTTTGCTTCATCGCCTGGTTTTGTAACCACTCTACCCATTATATCATCAAAATCTATACCGCCTATGCTTCCAGTGCTCACCTTTTCATCAAACAAAACAATGGATTCAGCCAGGGTTTTACCTACTTCTCCTGGATCTATAATGTCTAATGCCGACTGATTAGCTACCACAATATACCTGTCTAGATCTATTTCATGCAGATAAGCCATTACCTGCTGCGCCCCCCTCATCCATTTTGTATTCACGCCAGGCACAAAATCACCATATGCTATAAAGTGTCTATCTTCCTTGCTGACCTTCGCAGCTCCTATTACAGTGGGCTTTTTTACCCCTTCTGGGGATGTGCTTAGTAGCGGCATTATTGTATACGGCATTAGTACGGCTCCGAAATTAGACCATTTATTTGTTGTGCGGCTGACTCGTTCATACCTAACCAGACATCGCCTTCAGACGTTGACCATGGTGCCGATGAGTAGGTTCCATCACCCGCATTGGCACCGGATATGGTTATACTTCCTTGCGCTGGATTTAGTGTTATTGTGATTATCTGGTTTCTGTCAAACTCCAGTGCGTCCGTAACCGCGTACTGTGACGCCGCGTCGTCTGTGACATATATTTTATCGTCCGACGCTTTAAAGTAAACATGGACGTTGCCGCTCGATCCCGAAGCATCGAATTCGATCAACGAAATATTGGACGCTACGGCTTCATCATGCCGTGGTATCCACTTAAATGTTATCTGTTGGCGCAATGCAACTGGCACATCGGCACTTGCCCATTTTAGTTGGTCTTTTGCTCGGGTGACGGCGGCGGCTTGTGCGTGTATAGGGCTGCTAGGGTGGGTACCTATTTCCCACTGCGGATTCCATACGTAAACACCACTACTACCGTCACCAGCAAACGATCGGGTGCCCTTGTGGACATAGAACTGAGGAGTTACCGTATCCACGGCGTCAGATGTGGCGGCAACCCAGCATCTGTACCAACCATTACCAACGTCCTCCATATCGGCTCGATCTTCGTCACCTGAGGTTGTGTAAGTACCGGCATCAAGATCGCACATTATAGATGGGCTGCCAACAAACATGGCGCCCCCCATGGCTATCTCTAAGGTATTATAAGCACCGGCTTTAGCATATGCAGACATAACATATGACGTTCCCAAAACAGACGTTATTGCTTGCCCAATATAATGGTGATCGGAACTTGTGCTAGGTATTACCAAGTCAGCTGTAAGTGACCCGTCTGGAGCAACTGTACCATCGGCAGTTACTTCTTGGATGGCGTATTTAGTCCAGTCATTATCGTCAATATCCTGTGTCTCGGTGTAGGCGTTCTCTACCGCCGCCTCAACCTGCGCAAACAATCGGCCACCAATACGGCGCGTAGCCAGTGTGCCGCCGGCGAACGACTCAACGCTTGGAAAGTTAGAGCCGTATGATAGCATCCGATCGCTTGCGTTAGTAAAAGACGTATCAGCAAATCGAGCAATGACATCGCTAGGAGACATATCCTGGCCTAGGTTTTGACCTAGTCTCTGACCCAATATTTGCGCTAAATAGGTCATTATGTCCCCGGGTTGTTGAGTTTTATTTCTAGCCGTCCATCGCCGCTCGTGTAGTCAGATAATATCCTGTATCGATGGTTGTAGCAACCCTGGAAATTAAAAGGTGTGCTGCCGGCAGCGCCTGCCGGGTTGGACGGAAAAGATGCCGTTGGCTCGTTCAAGAAGCCTATATCAGTAGATGCAATGTTCGCAGGATCGTCATCGTCACAGCACTGCAATCTTAGTACGGCAACTAGATCCTCACTTCCTGACCCATGGTTCCATTTAGCTGTGCCGGCAATGATACGTTCGCCAGTTGCGGATAGCGCAGGCGTGATCACTGCGGTGTTTACGTCGGCACTTACCGCTGCGTCATATAATGTAGACATTCTATATCTCCTATCCTAGCTGGTCTGACCTGCTAGCGTAACTTTTCGCCGTATCCGGCGCTTTTTTGGGTTGCGGTGCTCTTTTTTCCTCACGCTCTTTGGCGTGCATAGATTGTATTGTTGCCACAAAACGCGGCTCAAAACTTGGATGCAACGGAGTGTCCAATAGGATGGAAAGTTTCATCAGATCGTTTAGAGGCAGTGCGGTGTCGGATTCTACTAGCTGCTCGCCAACTTCTCGCTTTACGACAGAAAACATCTCAGGATAAACTGCTCTAAAGGTTTCCGCGGCTTCGCGGCTTATCTGCCCTCGTGCTAACTTGTCCATTGCATTTATAGGATCTAATCCTTCGCGGTATCTAAGATACTTTGCCATTTGAGAATCAGATACTCTCTGTCTCGTATCTAAATGAGCGCTTACATCTGACGGCCTAATAGGTGGATCTGGTCTTTTTGATAGCATAAACTCGCTAGCTCTTAGTGCAGTCTGCGCAACCGCTAGTGTTGTATTTGGCGCTATATCAGATATATTCTGAGTGACTCGTGATATACGGTCCCGTAATATTATCATATCGCCTTGGTGTTGTTTGTCGACCTTGACCGCTTTGTCGTACTTATCCCTAAGGTTTTCGTGGGACTCCTCTCCGATTACTGGAGTATACGGTACGGCCTCTTTGACACCTTTAACTGTAATATCCGTACCCTCTTTTACAGCTTTTGCTGTATTCTTGGCCGTGTCTATGGTTGACTTTACGGCTGTTTTTATTTTAGAAGCCACGCCAGCGGTAGATTCCGATAACACATTCATGCGCGAAACTTGATTCGCCATGGACATGCCTGTTATCGCGAGCTTACGTGCCCCGGCTACAACCCCCGGCATATCTGCTGTTTCCCTTAAAAACTTATCCCATTCTTTCATGTCGTCAGCAATACCTGTCGCTTCTTCCATTTGCCGTGTAATGTTATCAGAGTGTTTACGGTACTCTTCAACCAAATTATAGGCTTCTCCAGACAATCCTTCATGTGATCTGGCTAACTGCTCTATTAATTCAACGTCTGCTTGTGTAAAATCCGCTAAAGTCTGAGCGGTTTTTTCTGGAGATCCTGCCTCTTTTATTCCCGTGAGAATTCTTTTGTAGTCAGCCGGCGATATGTCTATAAAGCCCTCTCCTTTAATAGACCTAACTCTCTCATCTAAATACGCGAATTTTGCTCTGTTTTGTGGTATGTATTTTGCCCATGCAGCATTATCACCAGCTTGACGAGATGTAGCATTCTTGCCCCAGACCGCCGGATCCATCAGATCAGCACGTAGGCCGTCTGATATACTCTGTAACTCATCGCCCACGGGATCCCCTCTAAGTTTCTCTAGTTTGTGATGTTTATCTACAATTTTATCTAACCTGCGTTTGGTGTCATCTACTAAACCCATGGCTTTGCCAGCTGCCTTTCCCGCATGGGGTTCATTTAACAATTCTGTCAAATCTGCGAGATGTTTGGAATGTAAACGCTCTCTCAACTCACTCATTAGCCGTATACTTGCTTTTTCGTAATATCCTTTTTGAGCTACCCTTGAATCCAATTCTTCAATCGTGTCGAGTATTTTATTCCTAGAATGTACAAGCAATTCTGTTTTATGTTCTGGAGTAATGTCTTGAAAATCTTTAATAAACCCTTTGATTTTACCTTCCATTTTAAGATGTTTGTCAAAAAGAGTATTCTTTATTTTGTTCATTCTAGTAAGACTTTTTTGAACGCTCTCCGCCATATTTTCTTGACGTATACCACCTTCTACATAATTTTTGCGTTGACGGGTTTTTTCTGCCGCCATTTCCATAAAGGTTTTATCTGGAGTCTCATCTACAATCACATCAACCTTAGTCTCTAGATCAGACGACACCTCACCAGCGGCTCGGGCTTTAGCTTGTGCAGTTGCAAACGATTCGGCTTCTGCCGATGCGTCAGCGCCTAATCTTTTCAAACTTGCGGCCTCTCTGGCCTTGGCTAAACCCCTGCCAATCGATCCAGTTGCGAGACTAAATAAGGCAGCTGCGCTACCACCTAGTACCGCGTTTGCACCCATATTTGACATGAGTAGTTCACCTGCTAGCTGAGGATCTCCAAGATGTGCAGCTTCCGAGTATGTTTCGCCTACACCATATAAACTTGCTTCGCCTGCACCGACCAATCCGGCGGATGTAGCTCTGGCAAGTAAACCCGGTGCCGTCTGGCCAGTCATGCCAGCAAGCCCCTTAGCTATTGCTGGTTCTGCAACCCTTCCCACTCGTGCCACAAGACCGGCCGGCGAATAGCGTGCTAATGCCGATGCTCCCCCCTTTGCTGCTGCCTTTAAACTCCCCCTCGCTAACAGTTGGCCTAGACCAGCGCTACCACCCGTTGCCAGCGCAGGTACCACTATACCAGCAGCTTCCCCTATTCCAGATGCCAGTGGGTTTCTCTGAGCTTCTTCTCTTAGCCGTTCTGGACTGGCGCCTGCCGCGATAGCTAGTGCGTCATAGGACCCCATTGACGCGCCACGTGCCAAGCCCTCGGCCGCCGCTCTCGCGGTAGAGCCAGCCCCACCATATTTTAGCTCTAATTCGCGGTCGTGTGCCTGCTCAGGGGTTGCTATGCTATACCCGTAATTGGACGCCTCACCGGATTCTACAACCTCTCTCGGTAGTGTCACCACTCTTCCGTCGTCTGTGGAGACTACCACTCGAGTATTGTCATCTACAAGCACAGCTGGTGCGGTTGGTCTAACTTCCTCTACAATTTTCTTTTTGGACCCCATTATTTCCCTTCAAGACTTTTTAAAGCTCTGACCCCGGTTGGATTTCTGATAACCTGTCCCCAGGGATGTCTTTGTTGTCCCTGATACAGCGATGGCACCGTTGACATACTGACAGGTCTGACGCGTGTCTGGAGTAATTCTTCGCTTTTTAACATACTCTTTTTAAGCTCATCCCTGCTCACGGATGCGTAGTTCATCCAATCCAGCGTCACGCCGCCCGATTGTCCCTCCACTATGACCTTATCTTCTTTGCTTATGGCCCCTAGGTTATTTATCACGGCTAGTTTTGTGTTTAGCTGCTGGACGAGGCCGAACATTTTCTGATAATTTGTAGATTTTTCTGTCCATTCGACACCACCGGCGTCGTCGTGGACTTCGCTAATTCGATCTATCAGATTATTAACAGAATCGATCGCATTGTATCCATCCATCACGGCCTTTGCGTCCTGTTTATCTAGCGCGTTTCCACCTGCCTGAGCTACATATTTATCCCTATCGTACGGCTCCTCTTTCAAAGCTGTAGACCTCGCTTGCTCGTGGGTGATGCCCGGTGTTGTAAAAGGCACTTCTGTACTTGTTACAGAGCGCTGGATTCCTTCCATAAACCTCTGTTCTTCTGCAGCTCTCGCGTCCTGCACCTCAGCTTCAATGTTTTGAACGTTCTGTATCATAGTATCTGTAGCTGCGTTGGCCTTAAATGTTTCCAGGTCTTTAAGCACTTTATCATATGCAGATACATAGTATATGTTCTCTGCTCTTTGCTCATCTTCAAAGTCAAGTTTTATTTGTGCATATGCCCCATTCAAATCTTCTAAGCGCGCTCTCCCTTTAGCAATGTTACCTTTTTGTATATCCAGATCACGAGCTATTGCGCTATCTATAATTTGCATAGCTTGGTTAGGGCCGCCTCTGGCAGTACTGGCATAAGCTCCTAGAGCAAGACCTATTCCTGCTATAACTTTGGATTCGGTGGACTTGTCGGCCCAGTAGTCTTTGAGTTCCATGTTGTTGACCGACTCCATCACTCGTTCGCGTTTTGTCTGCCATTCTTTTGCTGCCGCAACCCTTCGATCTTTCAGATCTGCTTGTGCATTTTGTGCGTCCTGAGCTATCTGCGCTTTGCGTTGCGCAAACTGGACTTGGTCCTCCAGCTGCATTGCAGCAAGTTCCATTTCTGTTCGGCGAGCTTGACCTATCTGTTCCAGCGTACCGCCCTCTCCGGTTCGTCTGGCAAGTGCTGCTGCCGCTTCCGGGACAGGACCGGTTGTAGTTGTCCTGACAGGACCTTGCCTTACACCGCTGCGAGGAGGCACTAAATATCTGGATTGTGGGTGTGCCGCCGTCCTCTGTGTCGGCGTTGGTTGACCTACATTTATATTTTGTGTTTGAGGGACAGGTGTTTCTAGCTGCGGCGCTGCTGGATCTGACGCAGTAAATTGGCCCTGTGTCTGCGCCTGTGTCTGCGCTTGAGCCTGCGCCTGCGCCGGCCAATCGGCAAGAATACGTCTAGCAACGGGACTGGTACTCTTCTCAAGTCTAGCACGCGGCATCTTTACCCGGTTTACACTTACCTCTGATGGGCTCAGATATTTTACCTCTCTAACATTATCCATACCGGATGGCACTGGCTGCATAACATCTGTATAGGCGTCTTTGACGTATCCGCCGATGTCGCCTAGCGTTGGCCCCGTGTACCTTGATGTTTTCTCATCTGACATGATTTACCTCAATATCCCCATATGTCTTTTTCATCATACATATTGTCGTCTAGTCCAGTGGGTTGTTGGCCGTTTCCATAAAATGTAGGAGATCCAACACCCGCCGAAGGATTCGCTTGCTGCCCCCAATCCCAGCCGCCTGCCGGACCTGCAACCGGTCCACCTCCACCTCCACCTCCACTCATGCCTTGCGGTGTTGCGCCACCTCCACCAGCCGCTGCTGATACAGCTGACCCTGCCATGCCCGTAAAAGCGTCAAATCTGCGAGCTTGTTCCGCCGCGTTTTGTGCCTCGATATTTGCCTCGGTCCCTCCGACAAACTGGCTCTGACCTTGCAACATGCCTTGTTGCGCAATATTGGCATTGAGCGTTGCTTGATCCACTCCTAACACATTACTGAGATAACCCATACGCTCGTTTATATCCATCCCTCTATTAGATAGATAGGCATTAAGATATTGCGCACGTTGCTGTATGTCGTATCCCTGCTGCTTGAGCTGTGCATCAAGGTCGGCCATGTCACGTCTATTCTGCATTTCATTAGTCTGCATTCCAGCCGAGTGTCTGTATCCGGCTTCGGTCTCGCCCAATCCTATGGCCGCAAGATATCGACCCATGTCACTTTGCCTAAGCTGGCTAGCTCCAGACATCAACCCTGCGCGGGCGGCTTCCATTTCTGCCGCTCTCAGCGCTGCTTGCTCTCTAACACCTGCTTGCTGCATTGCAGCCCCTTGGTCAGCGGCCAGACGCTGTGCTCTCATCATTGCCCCAGCGCCGCCTCGTGCAGCATTCGCCGATGCCTGCTGATTTTTGATTGCCTGGTCCAAACCTTGCTGCATTTGTATCTCTGCACGGCTAGGAGCTAATCCCATCGCCGCATCGGCGTACAGGTCAACGGCGTTCATTTGTTCTTGTCTACCCAAGCCTTCTAGCGTCGAGTACGGGTCTAGGATACTCCGGTCTATCGTTGTATCGCCAGTGTACGCGGGATCGTAAGGATCAAGTTGTGGAGCTTCCTGCCCAGGTTGCTGAGCACCTTCCATCAACCAATCGCCTGTATCCGGCGCAAACGCTCTATCTAACGCCTGATCCCTAAGTGATTGTTCGTATTGCTGTTCTTGTGGCCAAAATACCTCCGGTTGCTTATCCATTTCAGCTATTTTATTTTGAAATGTCAGCAACCGTTCGGCGTTATACCAATCTCCCGTCACCAAATCTTGCTGTGTAGGTGGCCGGCCGTGAGCTTGCCGGAAAAAATGCTCGTATTCGGCGTACATCTTATTATACTCGGCCTTTGCGTCCTGATATGCCTTTTGCTCGTCTGTCATTTGAGTAGGTATAGGATTCCCGGTAGTACTCGGATTCAAGAACGCGCCGGGATCTGGGGTAAAATCGGGAACCTGGTACGGGTTCTGCCCTATGTCCGAAGTACCGGTCGCCCCTCCGAGCAGATTGCCGGCGAAGTCATATACGTCACCGATAATCGGTATATCAGATATAACATCCCCAAAATCATCAAAAATAGTCATTCTTCTAATCTCCTATCCATTCACATTCTTACGGCGGTATCCACCCGGCGGCACGCCGTACTCCAACCGGAGCGCAGTCAAATTCGCTAGTGCGTTGGCATCTTCACCATCTGTACAAGTCAAATAAAACTTAAACCTAATAGCTTGACATCGTGGTTTTGGTACACCTAGCTTGATTTCGTACGGACGGTAAGTAGACGATGTTATGCCGTCAATATCAATCGTATCTGTATTTGATTCCGTATAGTCATAATTAATAGATACCAATAGATCGTGTAACCCATTGTATTCTCCTAGGATCCAAAACTTCCATATTCTTTGGTACCCTTGGAGACCATTTAGTTTTATCCAGTTAGTTTGCAGAGTGTAGCTCAATTCTAAACTAGACAAGTAATCATAATAAATTGAGTCGTTTTGTTTCCATATCCTATTAGTTCCACCCGAGATTAGTATAGTATGTTCAGTTCCCCAAAGTATCGTATCGATTGCTCTCGCCGACTGCATTAACGCTAAATGGTGATGGTACCACTGGTTAAGCATATAGTTATATACTAGTACTTTTGTTATTGCGATACCGTGATCAAGAGTAAATTTTACAAGATGTCTACTCTCATCCAAAGTGGCTCCTACTATCGGTGTTACGTTGTAGTCAGTTACATCTCGTCCAATATCCTGCACTTGTAGAGAGCGATCGAGTAGCTTGATACCGTCGTCAGACTTGAAGAATATACCCAGTGGAGTTTGAACTATCGAGCGACGTTCATCTTCAGTGACACCTATCTGTGCTTTTATCCTAGGTAGAGTAAACGATCCGCCTAAGCCTAAGTCGTTTGGCCCATCGCCGTAGACTACACCGATCTTGTCTTTCCAGAAAACAATTAGAGATTCATCCATTGACACAAGGCCGATCGGCCGGTTGTGTTGATGCCCGGTCGGAATGATAAATTCATCACTGAACGCTATGCCCTCACCAGTCAAGAATTCCTTTGAATGTGCCAGGTTTCCTGATTCGGCATCCACTACAAACAATCTGTTTTTATGCACACAACAATGCTCAAAAGGTGGGGGTGGATCGTTACCAAGCACTCCACCTTCAGTATATAACAACTCATTATCTATCAACGCACTATCAGCTACACCATCCTGATAAGATATTATAGCTCTTTCATAATCCGCCGATACAGTGGATCCTGTTTTTTGTGGGTTGACGCGATAAAATACCTCTCCACCGTTATCTGTCCTGTAGATACCAACATCAACATATTCATATGTTGAGTTATATATCCTATCAGATATTGTTCGTACATCTACGTCAACGGTGTCGTCTGACGCACCTAATGTGATCGATACCGCTTCACTAGGTGCCGATCTATGTACCTGACCAAACGAGTCTACGTACTCGTAAATAGCAACGTACTGGTATACGCCGTCGTTATCGAGGCTTCCAGTCCCGTTGCTAGACGTCAAACTTTCAATGGATGGAGCATGAGCAAAGCCTAGCGGCGCTACATACTTGCCATCCCATATACGCGGCCATCCTCCAGAAAATATAGTAAGGTTCTGCGCCTCGGCGTAGTTTAGTCTTTTGTTGTTATCTTCGGTATACATACCTACGGCTAGCGCTTTGCTTGTAGTAATTTCGCCGTCTTCATTTTTGACGTTGTGGACTGCCGAAAATGCAAACCATGTGTTGTCATTGCTATCAGTACCCAAGCCTGATACGACACCCTCTGGATTCTCGCCTGCTACGGTACGGCGTGAATAACGTGCTATTGGGATCGGTCCCCATGCCGCTGAATCACGGTCCTGTAGAGTTAATATCTGTGCCTCATATGTCGCCGCCCTCACAGCACCAAATCGTACTTGGTCTGTAGCGGTGTAGCCTGTAGCTTTATGCGCGAGCCCCATATTGTAATAAGAATCTGACGAGACGGTGGAACCGCTTGATATTACTACGCTATATAATGTAATATAGTTTTCTTCTGCTGGGGTTCCGTCGTGCTCAAGCAAAAATCTAAAATGGGTTGCAGAATATGAATAACCTATCACATTACGAGTATCTGTCACTGCTAACGTATCGGTTTGGTCTTGAGATCCGTCCGTACTATCAACCACACTAATAGCAACTATCGTGCTGTCAGCTATGACAACCAAAAGATAATCTTCCGCCGCGTGCTTTGTCACACTTATCGCGTCATAAGAACCTGACCCGCCGCCTACCCATGTATTAGTCCAGTTTGTAGTCCCATCTACCTCAAACGCAAATACATTTATATAATTGGCCGTTGATGATTCACAAGCTAAATATGCATAAGTATCATCGTAATCTACGTCAAACGCACTCTCTACACACGAGCTAGATACCGTTGTATACCCAACCCAGCCTGAGGATATGTCAGTCGCATCAATCCTCTCTACATATAAATTAGATGAATTTATCCAAAATGCTAATACAGTATCGCCGATAGTCGCTAGTTTGATGTTTGAAGTGAAATGCTGCCCCAACCCTGTATCTCCCACTATGACATGAGACGCTGGGTCATAGATGATTACTCCATACGACGGGGCGTCAGTGCTATACGCAATAAATAGCAGATCATTGCATACGCAAAGATCTTCGCCGATATGATCGTAACTTTTACTAGCTCTTATAATAAATGATTCACTAGATACCGGTATCGGGTTATTCTCTTGCCCGACCCAACCGGCCACCCCTTCACTGTATTCAGCAACTGCGTCTTCTGTAACCACCACTTTTGCCGCCCCTCGTTTCGCAAGTGCTATCGGTGTTACATCAGATATACCTATTCCGGTGATACTATGTTCGTCGTACCCTTTCCTCAGCTCAATAGCACCTTCCTTGGTTATCTCTGCGTTGGTCATCGCCGTAAATTTAGGTGAATCCATTATCTTCGTATCTACACCTGTGCCAAGACCACCAGCGGCCAAAGGTATCTCTATGTATTTTTTTTGAAGTGCCATCAGAACACCCACAAATCAATTGTTATAGATGCAGTAGCATACAGAGTAAGCTGCTTCGTACTATCCTCACCCGACACAGAGATACGACGTACAGACCCACCGGCGTTTCTGTCGGTAATGATCCATCCTTGGATTTTTCTGCCAAGCTTGTGATTGACAGCGGTGTTAGTCGTGATAGGTAGTTCAATGTCTTCTAAGAGATGCCCGTCGATGATACCAACGGATTCCAGACGCCGCCCCCCGTCCTCAATAGCTTCTTTAGTTTGACGA
>PJEL010002421.1_pt1 | contig 17179 bp, 17 predicted proteins | sample 1853271 | NCBI WGS metagenome assembly PJEL01 (sample SAMN08108733, study PRJNA415343) | Invertebrate metagenome, whole genome shotgun sequencing project. | host: Globobulimina | place: Sweden: Gullmar Fjord | collected 2015-08
TTTCTAATTTTTCTTTTAAGGATTCATCGGCTTCTTTTTTATTCATTCCAGGACCTTTATATCCTAACTCTTTTCGTCTTTCTACTATAGGTGGATGTGAATAATGAAAAAATATGTAAAGAGGATGAGATAAAGGAAATGATTTATTTTCATTTGCCAACTTTAAAAGTGCATTTACTAAGTCTTCTTTACTACTTAAATCACTACCAAATTCATCTGCAGCGTATTCATTATGTCTACTCATAGCACTTATTAATGGCATTAAAAAAAATGACAAAATAGGTGAAAACATCATAAATATAATAATAACAGCATATGGTTCATTATTCAGATTTAGTTGTAAGAAAAACTCTTCAGGAATATTTCCAAATATTGCAAAAAATGCAAACATAACTAATCCCATAATTCCTATATTTTTAAGAATATCACCATTTTTAAAGTGACCTAACTCATGTCCTAATACTGCTAAAAGTTCGTTGTGAGATAGTTTTTCTACTAATGTATCAAATAAAACAACTCTTTTAGTAGACCCTAATCCACCAAAATAAGCATTTAATCTATTATCTCTTTTACTAGCATCTACACTAAATACACCAGAACTTTTAAAACCAACCTCTTCTAAAAGTTTGTTAATTTTAAGAGCTAATTCTTCATCAGCTAATGGACTAAATTTATCATACATTTTATCTCTAATTAAAGGATATAAAGCATTTATCAAAATGATTACTGCAAAAATAAATGCAAAACCATAAATCCACCATGCAGGAAAAGTTTCAATAATCAAAGTAAGTCCAGCAATAACAGCACTTCCAAATACTAAAAATAAAATACCGCTTTTAATTGTATCTTTGATAAATAAAGATGGTGTCATATTTGAAAATTCATATTTTTTGTCAAGTTTAAATATCTTGTAAAGATCAAAAGGTAAAGCTAAAGCCCAGTTAATAATGATAAACAGATCTATAAATACAACAGCTTTTTGCCATCCTACAAGTGAATTAGTAGCACTGTCTAAAGCTACTAAACCTACACTAATCCATATGAAAAATAAAACAAATTCATAAAATATACCTAATAATGAAAGTTTTTGAGACTCAACTCCATAATCACCAGCTACTTTAAATTTTGACGCTGTTAAGATAACAGGACTTTGTAATCTTGCTTTTTTTACATAATCTATTTGCATAAATACTGTATATACATTTATTAAAAAGTATATACAATAAAAGCCTATTGCGATTTCTAACATTTCGTTTATTTCCTTATAGTTTCTTCTTTTTATTGAGAAACATTGTAATTTTATTTGGAATTATATCTTATTTTATATACTATTTTCTTTTTGCAGAAAACTAATGGCATTCAAGAAGAGTTCTATCAGGAGTTACCAAGTAATCATAGCCATTATAAATCGTATACGAACCATATAATATAACAGAAATTGCAGCTAGTTTCATCATAATATTTCTTAAACCAGATTGTTTAAATAAACCTACAAAAAAACCAAGTGAAAATAACGCTGGAACAGTACTAATTCCAAAAATAATCATAACTAAAGCACCATATAAAGGATCACCAGTACTAGCTGCTGTTATTGCAAAAAAGTATACAAATCCACATGGTAAAAGTCCATTTAACATTCCTAATAAAAAGAAGCTTGTAAATGTTTGACTATTTATTAAAGCTCTGAAGTTTTGTTGATACCAAGTAGATTTTGAAAAAGAGTGTTCTATTAAAGCTAAAAACTTCACTTTTCCAAGCAGTGATAATCCAGTTAGTAACATAGCGGTACCAGCAATTAACCATAACACTCCATTTGCAGTATTTGAAAAAGTTGCTACGCCCCCGATAGAACCAAATATTGCACCAAGAACTGAGTAAGTTAAAATTCTACCTAAAGAATAGAGTAGATGAGAAAATGACTGTTGTGTTTTACTCCAACCTTGTTGTACTTTGGTACTAGAATATGCAATTACAATTCCACCACACATCCCAACACAATGTCCAAAAGAACCTAAAAAAGCTATCGTAGCAATAGAGAGAAAATCAATCGCTTCCACTATTTAAGCTCTCTATTTATAAGTGCTTGCATTTTCGGATTCCGTAAATGTTCACCTCTTACCATATGTAAAAACATTGTATCATAAGTGATAAGTTTATCCATTTTATTTTCATAAGCTCCAAAGCCATATAACATAGGTGTTTTTTCATTTCTACTATACCAAGCAGATCTTCCATCTATCCATTTTTTAGTATCTAAACTTTTCACCCAAATAATAGCACTGTCTTTAAACTCTTTACTTTTAAGCCAATTTACCATTCCACCATGATCATGAAAAAACCAAGTCTTACCACTTTTAGATATAACTTGTGAAGCATAATCAATTTGATTGATCACCATTCCACAGTCACTATCTTGAAATTTACCAAGTACTATTTCAATAGGTTTTTGTGTATTATTATCTTTTAATACAACTGTCATGTTTTGAGATTTAGACATCGCAATAAACAGAAAGATAATTACTATAAAAATAATTGAAACTGCTAATAAAGGTAAAATTTTAGTGTAAGATTTTTTCATAACTGATTATAATATTCTATTGTTAAAAATGAGTTAATTTCTAGTACGTAAAATTTTTGTTTGCAATATTTTCAATAAAAACTGTTGCATAACTACTCTTAGGTAATGTAAATTCAAGTACCATACTATTATATTCTTGATTAAATTTATTTTTGATATTTAAAGGCTTAATCCAAGCATCTCTTCTATACCCTTTTTCATGAATAAAAGTATCATCATATTGTTCTTCTAATTTTCCAGCTTCACTTTTAGCTCGTAATATATCACGACCAGGAAGAAGTCCAGTAATAACTGATCTATCATTTAAATTAAAAACATCACCCTCTAAAGGAATAAGTTTTTTACTACTTTGCTCTTTTGACATCTCAATTCGTTTCGCTAACCAAGCATTAAAAAAATAGCTCTGATAAGCAAGTTTCATAAATTTATCAAGTTTTTTATTTCGTAACATCTCTTCACCATAACAAATATCTTTAGATTTTTCAAAATTACTGTCTTTTCCAAATCTTTGAAATCCAAAATAATTTGGCATACCATGTTTTTGAATTTGTGAGATAGTTTGATATATAAGAGGCAATGTATTTGGATCTATATCTTTTAATGTAATTTTAAATTTATTACCTACATGATCACCAATTTTTATTTTTTGATCATGTATAAAAGTTTGTAATACCTGTACATTTTTACTATTTAAAAGTTTATATTCTTTACTTTTATTTAAAGGAATACTTATAAACTGTGTAGTTGTTGCATTTTTATCTTTTAATCCTGCATACCCGATAAGGTGTTCATCTATATCAAGTTTTTCAGAAATCATTGAGAGTAATTCCCATGTAGATGTAAATTGTTTTTTAATTCTTAAAATTAAGAAATTTCCTTTACCTTTAAACTTGATATCTGTTATCTCATCAACTATAAAGTCGAATTTATTTTGTTTAAATGTAAAATTGATTGGTTCATGTGTTTGTAAAAATATTCTTTGTGTTTGCATAAGCGAAGTATACAGTTAAATTGCTTTAACTGTATAAAATGTAGTGTATATCTATTTTGTAGGGATAGGATAGTTTTCAACTACGAAATCTATATCCTTATCTCCTCTACCACTTAAACTCACTAAAATTGATTTATGTGGATTTTCTTTTGCATATTTCATTGCAAATGCTACAGCATGCGCTGATTCTAAAGCAGGAATAATACCTTCATGTTGTGAAAGTTTAAAAAAAGCATCAACTGCTTCTTCATCATTACAATGCCCTACTTTTGTTCTTCCAATACTATTTAAATAAGCATGCTCAGGACCAACGGATGGATAATCAATCCCACTAGCGATTGAATGTACAGGTGCTGGTTCACCCTGTTCATCAGTCAACATAATAGAATTAAATCCATGCATAACACCCTCTTTTCCATATGTTAAACTTGCACTATGATCACCAACTTTTTCACTTTTTCCCATAGGTTCCACAGCATATAAATCAACAGAATCATCAATAAAACCACTAAATATTCCCATAGCATTAGAACCACCACCAACACAAGCAGTTACTACATCAGGTAAGTTTCCTGTCATCTCATGAAATTGTTCTTTTGATTCAATTCCAATAACTGATTGAAAATCTCTCACCATTAAAGGATATGGATGAGGACCAACAACAGAACCAATTGCAAACATTTGAGTAACTGGATCTTTTACATACGCTTCAAAAGCAGAATCAACAGCCTCTTTTAAAGTTTTTAGTCCATGAGTAGCAGGAACTACTTTTGCACCAAGTATTTTCATCCGAACAACATTTGGGTACTCTTTTGCAATATCCACTTCACCCATATGTATCTCACACTCTAAACCAAAATAAGCAGCAGCAGTAGCTAGTGCAACACCATGCTGCCCTGCTCCTGTTTCTGCGATAAGTTTTTTCTTACCTAGATATTTTGCAAGTAACCCTTCAGCCATACAATGATTTAATTTGTGTGCACCAGTATGATTTAAATCTTCTCTTTTAAGATAGATTTGTCCACCACCAATAAAATCACTTAAATTTTTAGCATGATATAATGAAGTTGGTCTTCCTTGATAGTGTTTTCTAATTTTTCTTAATTCACTTATATAGTGATGAGATTTTGATAATCTCATGTAAGCATCTTTTATCTCTTGAAATGGTTGTTCTAATTGAGGAGGGATATATGATCCTCCAAATTTTCCAAAATAGCCATTTTCATCAGGCATAGTATCTAAATATGGTCTTTTATTCATCGTATAAATTCCTTATAATAAATCAAAATTTTTTATAAAGTATTGTAGCAAAAACTTATTTATGTGTACTTATTTCCTTGAGATTCATCTTTCTTAATATCTCAAAAGTTTTACTTACATCATAAGTAGCACTATGATAGGCATTTGGGTCAAAGTCTATCCCATAATAGATACATGTTTCATCTAGTTTTGGATTTTTGATACGGCCATTTTTATTTAAAGCTTTTACTATTTGTTTATTTTCTTTCATAGTACAAAAGTGATTTTCAAAAGTTGCTAAATATTCTATATGTCGTAGTTCAAAACTTATATTATGAGCAACTAAAGTTTTAGCATCTTTACAAAACTCCACAAAGTCTTCATCTTCTTGAAAATAAGCAACATACTTTTCTTCACTTTTATTTCTATGGTTTAAAATGAGTTCAGGGGTGAGTTTATGTACTGCATATGAGTATGGGTTTACATCCCATCGTGAAAGATAATATCTATGAAATTTATCTTTTACTATATATTCGCCATCTACTATTTCTATTTTAACAGCAGCTGCTTCTATTACGTCATATTGGTTCGTTGTGTTTGTTTCAAAATCTAAAATTATCATAAACTAAGTATATCTACATAGAATTAGTTCTAGATTTTGAAACTTGTTAAATAAGAGTTTATTTAACAAATTTAAGTGAGTTTACCCTATTTCTGTAAATAGCCACAGAATCTAAAGAATTTAAACTTTTATCTACCATATCAGTTACAATCTCGTGATGTATTGATTTATCACATACAGGATCAGCTTCACTCATATCACCAGTTAATGCAAAAGCTTGACATCTACAACCACCAAAATCTTGCTCTTTTTCAGGACATGCACTACAAGTAGGATTCATCCATTTATCACCTCTAAAATAATTAAAAGCATGTGATTCATTCCAGATATACTCAATAGAAGATTCTTTTACACTTGGAAATTCTAAAGGTAAAGTATTGGCTGTATTACATGGAAGTGCAACACCGTCTGGATTGATAGTTAAAAAAGTACTTCCCCATCCATTCATACAAGCTTTTGGTCGAGATGCAAAATAATCAGGAACAACAAAAAATACTTTCATATCTTTTCTTTGATCTCTATAATAGTCTGTTACCTTTTTAGCTTCAACTATTTGTTCTTCAGTTGGAAGTAATGCATCTATATTTTCTAAAGCCCATCCATAGTATTGAATATTTGCAATTTCTAAATAGTTTGCATTTAAACTCTCTGCAAATTCTATGATACCACCAATTTCACCTATATTTTGTCTAGTGATACATGAATTCACAATCAGTTGAATTCCTAGTCTTTTTGCTTCATTTGCAAAAGCTATTTTATCTTTATATGCATTTCTACTATTTGTAATCAACGTCATAGTATTTTCATTATGAGATTGGATACCTAACTGAATTGTTTTTAATCCAGCATTTTTAAGTTTTTCTAAGATACTTATATCAGCACCAATACCAGAGGTGATGAGATTTGTATAAAACTTCAAGTCACTTGCTCTTTGAACAATTTCTACGATATCTTTATGAAGTAATGGTTCACCACCAGAAATCCCAAGTTGCACTGCACCCATCTCTCTAGCTTCTTCCATCACTCTAAACCAATCTTCTTTAGTCATAGAATCTTTTGTTTGTGCAAAGTCAAGTTGGTTATAACAATATGTACATTCTAATGGACACTTATGAGTAAGTTCTAAAAGAAGCCATAACGGTGGTTTGATTTCATTAGTCATTTTCAACTACCCACTTTCGCTCTTTTGCATCGACTAAAAACTCTTCTACATCGTTTTTTAAGCCTACAATTTTAAATTTATCTTCCAAAATATTGATGATATCCAGTACTGTTCTTTTACCATCACAAAGATTCATAATTTCTCCAGCACTTTGACTTAATTGCACCATCCCTTCTGGATATAATAAAACAAAACAATTTTGTTTTTCTTCCCATTGGAGCTGAAAATGGTTATTTACTGCAAGTGATTTTTCTAGTTGCATTACAATCCTTTATATTAAAATATGGTGGTCTTTTTAATTCGTATGCTAAGTATAAAGCATCACACATAGTCCATAAAATATCTAACTTAAACTGTAGTATTTCACAAGCTCTGTTTTGTAATTTTATAGTATCAAATTCTACCAAAGTCATCGATAAACCATGTTGTACATCACGTCTAGCTTCACTTAATCTTTTTTGGAAATATCTTAATCCATTTTGTTCTATCCACGGATAGTTTTTAGGCCAAGTATCAAGTCTTTGTTGATGAATTTGTGGTGCAAACATCTCGGTTAGTGATGACATTGCAGCTTCTTTCCAAGGAGATTGTTTTGCAAAATTTATATATGCATCAACAGCAAATTTAACAGCTGGTAAAACAAACTTATGAGAAAGTAAATCTTCTTTATCTAATCCAACAGCTACACCCAAATCAAGCCAAGCTTCTATTCCTCCGTCAACACTATCATGGTCTAAAATTCTATCTACCCATTTTCTTCTATCTTCAATAGGAGGATTATTTGACATAATTGCAGCATCTTTAATAGGAATTGCAGTTTGATAATAAAATCTATTTGCTACCCAACCTTGAATCTCCTCTTTTGTACAAGATCCCTCATACATACGCACATGAAAAGGGTGGTGAATATGATACATCGATCCCATATCTCTTAATTTTTGTTCGAAATCTTCTTTACTTAATAGTTCGTTCATTTTCATTCCTTTTTATTTTTAAATTTTAGAGTTTATAATTCTATACTCATACCATCATATGAAATTTCGATTCCATGAGAGATAAGCTCTTTATATTCATCATTCTTTTCATCTAGTATTGGGTTTGTATTATTAATATGTATTAATATCTTTCTAGGTTTTTCTAAAGAATCAAGTACTTTGATAAGTCCATTTTCTCCATTTAAAGGAACATGACCCATATCTGTTCCTAATTTTTTAGAAAACTTCCCTTTTATCATCTCATCATTTGTCCATAGAGTTCCCTCTATTAATAAGATATCAGCTTTACCCATCTCTTCAATAATATGATCTTCTAAAACACCCAGACCTGGAAGATAAAATAATCTTTTACCTGTTTTTTTATTTACTACCACTACCCCAATATTATCACCAGCTCTTGGCTTATCTCTGTAAGCTGAATATGGTGGAGCATTTGAAATAAGCGGATGTGCATAAAATTCATAAGATGGCATCACTGGAATAGAAAATGCTTTATTATTAGGTACTATTTCATTGTATTTAGTTCCACCACCATCCCAATGCTTTAACATTTTAAATAATGGAAAAGAGGTATTAAGCTCTTCATTTACCTCTTTAGTACAATATACCTCATGTGGACACCCTTCTCTTAAACCAAGTAGTCCAGTTGTATGATCAATTTGAGCATCAATAAAAACTATAGCTTTTATTTTTGTTTCTCTTAACTGCGTAGGATGTAAAAAAGGAGAATTATGAATTTGTTCTAAAATATCGGGTGAAGCATTAAATAAAACCCAATTTTCACCATCTTCACTTACTGTTATAGAACTTTGTGTTCTTCTTTTAACAGTAGTAGAACCAGCTCGATATGCTTTACAATTATCACAGTTACAATTAAACTGAGGAAGACCACCTCCAGCACTAGAACCTAATACTTCTATTTTCATATTTTTTCCTTTTATTATTTTTATTCAAATAAATATATTTTACCTGAAGAAAAATAATTGAGATGCAAGAGTAGATAAATTCTACTCTTGACTGAACTAGATTATACGTGACAAATATACATTGTAACTTCAAATCCGAATCTATTATCTACAAATGTTGGTTTTTTCCATTCCATAATTCTGTCCTCCTTTATAAATTTTTATTTAAATTATTTGTGTAATTTAAATGTGTGTACTGTTCCACCTTGGTTAAGGTATTTAACAGTTTTTGCAACTTCACCACCCCATAAAGGAACAGCTCCACCCCAACCAGATGTTACAGATACGTATTGTTCACCATTTTGTTCCCATGTAATAGGAGATGATACGATTCCTGAACCTGTTTGGAAAGAGTATAAAACTTCACCAGTTTCATCATCTAAAGCAAGTAATTTACCTTCAGGAGTTCCTGTAAATACAAGTCCACCAGCAGTAGTTAAAACACCACCCCATAAAGGTGCATTGTTTTTATAAGTCCATTTAATTTTTCCAGTCTTAGGATCAATAGCTTTTAACGCTCCAATATGATCATCAAATGTAGGTTTAATTGTAAATCCAGCACCTAAATAAGCAGCACCTTTTTTATAATTAACTGGTTTATTCCAGATATCCATTCCCCATTCATTTGCAGGAACATAAAATAATCCTGTTTTTTTAGAGAATGCCATTGGATTCCAGTTTTTTCCACCTAAGAATGATGGGATTGAGAATACAGATTTACCTTTAGCAGCTCCATTTGGATTACCTGGTCTATTCTCTTCATTAACAATTGGTCTACCGTTTTTATCAATACCTTTAGCCCATGTGATTTTTTCAACAAAAGGTGTAGATCTGATATATTTACCTGTAACTCTATCTAATACATAGAAGAATCCATTTTTATCAGCTGTAGCACCGGCTTTAACTGTTTTACCATTTTCATCATATTCAAATAATACTAACTCAGAAATACCATCATAATCCCAACCATCATTTGGAGTTGTTTGGAAATGCCAATCAATTTTACCAGTATCTGGATTGATTGCTACTCTAGAAGCAGAGTATAAGTTATCCCCTGGTCTTTCATGTGAATTCCATGGAGAAGGATTTCCTGTTGGAACATAAATTAAGTTTGTATCTGGATCATAAGTAACACCATTCCAAGGAGCAGCTCCACCATGTTTCCATAAATCACCTGGCCATGATGCATTTGTCTGACCTGTAATTCCATTTTCTTTACCGTTCATGTATCCCATGTGACCTTCAACCATTGGTCTAGTCCATACGATCTCACCTGTTTTAGGATTTCTAGCATCAATTTGACCAACTACACCAAACTCACCACCAGAATTACCTGTAATTAAAAGATCTTTTACTATAAGTGGTGCAGCTGTATAAGAGTACCCATCTTTGTAATTAGCAATTTTCTTTTTCCATCTAACTTTACCAGTTTTTCTATCAAGAGCAACAAGTTTAGCATCAAGAGTACCAAAAATAACTAAATCATCATATAAAGCAGCTCCTCTATTAATAACATCACAACATGGAAGAATTGCACTAGGAAGTCTTGCATCATATTGCCATAATTCATCACCAGTAATTGTATCAATTGCATAAATTCTAGAATAAGATGCTGTTACATACATAACCCCATCTTTAACTAAAGCTTGTGCTTCTTGACCTCTTTGCTTTTCTCCACCAAATGAAAAGTTCCATACAGGAACTAAATCTTTTACTGTATCTTTATTTACTTGTGTCATAGGCGAATATCTTTGCCCTTTTTGACCTAATCCATAAGATACAACGTCGTTTACAGTTTTTGCATCATTTGCAATATCTGAATATGTAACTGGGTTGTAACCTGGTTTATCTACTTTTGTATTAGTAAGATCGTTTGTAGCACAACCACTAATTAAGATAGATAATGATGCAGTTACAACACCTGTTAATAAATGTTTTTTTAACATGTTTTCTCCTTTTATATTTTACAACACCACACCAATGGAGTTGACTAGATAAAAGAATACTATATGAGTATAGCCTGAATATAGCTATACTAATTTAAATTTTATTTTTTGTTTTTTTTGAAAATATTTTTTGAACTGTACCCAAGAAAGGCCAGTAATAATGAGGATATGATGAGTATAATGATCACTAAAAAGTTAGTAAAATCAAACTTCCCATACAATGTAAAACGTATAAACTCTACTATATATGTAAATGGATTATATGAAGAGATAGTATATATTAAAATACTAGAGTCTTTTATCTTCCATAAAGGATATAAAGCAGATGATAAAAAGAACATAGGAAAGATTACAAAGTTCATTACTGTTGCAAAATTTTCTAGCTGTTTTATAACCGAGGATAAAAATAAAGCTAAAGCATTAAGTATTAATGAAGAAAATAATACAACAGGTACAATCAAAATATAACCCTGAATACTCATTTCGATACCATATAAGTATGCAATAAAAAGAAAAGTAATAGCCTGTATTGTTGAAACAATTGCTGTTGCAAACATTTTACAAAATAATAAAAAATTTCTATTAATATGTGATGATAGTAATATTTTCATACTTCCCATCTCTCTATCAAATATCATCATTAATGAACTTTGCATACCATTAAAAAGTAAAATCATACCAACTAATCCAGGCACGATATAAGTTTCATACGTAATATATGTTTCGTAAGGGGGAATAATAGCAAGACCTAAGGCACTTTTAAAGCCAACGGAGAAGATTAGTAACCATAATAATGGTCGAACTAAAGCAGAAAAGAATCTACTTTTTTGTTTAAAAAATCGCAATAATTCTTTATAAATGATACCTTTAGCACAATAAAAATACTTCATCATAACTCTACCTTCTGACTTAAGTAATGAAATAGTTCATCGATTGTAGGTTTATCATATTTTTTTAATATATCTGATACATTCGAACGCTCAATTATTGAACCATCTTTTATCATAGCTAAACTATCACTATTTTCGATCTCATCAAAAAGATGTGTGATCCATAAAACAGAGATACCATTTTTACGTACCAGTTCACGAATATATTTTAAAATATCAAACCTACTTTTAACATCAAGTCCAACAGTCGCTTCATCTAATAATAAAAGTTTTGGCTTATTAATCAAAGCACGAAGAATTTCAACTCTTCTTCTGTGCCCTCCGTTTAAGTTTTTTGTCACAACATCAAGTTTGTCTTCAAGACCAATACTTTTTAGTTGATGTTCAACAGATTTTAGTGTTGCTTTAAAAGACAAACCTTTTAATGAACCATAATAATACAAATTTTGTCTCACTGTTAAATCCAAGTCAAGTGTTGGTTCTTGAAAAACAACACCTATTCTATTAAGTGCATTTTGATAATCTTTAATATCATGCCCATTAATAACAATAGTTCCCTCTTGGATATTTAGTAGTCTTGTAAGTAAAGAAAAAATAGTTGACTTACCAGCACCATTAAGTCCTAGTAAAACAAAAAATGAACCCTGATTAATTGAAAAAGATACATTGTTTAAAACTTTTTTTTCATTATATTTATAATTGATATTTTTTAATTCTAATGCATTCATATTATTTTTTTGGTATCACAGCCAATCCCCATGGGTATCTTCCTACTTTTATAGTTTTTTCAACTTTTAATTTTTTTATATCAATAACTGAAACATCACCACTTACACCATTTGCACTATAGAGTTTTGTTTCATTTTGAGCAAATGACATTTGCCAAACTCTTTTTCCTACAAGTAAATACTTAATTACTTTATATGTTTTCACATCAATAACAGCAATATGATGTGCAGGTCCAAGAGCTACAAAAGCATATTTCCCATCACTTGATAATTTTACACCAACTGGCTGAATATTATCTTTAAAAATACCAGGAATTTTAAAACCTATTGTTTTTAATTTTTCTTTTGTTTTTACATCAATTACAGCTACTGTACCACCAATTTCTGAACTTGCCCATACTTTATCACCTGATTTATTAAATTCAATATGTCTTGGTCTTTGATCAACAGGAGTATTGTGTACAATTTTATTTGTTTTTGTATCAATCCAATGTAAAAAGTTAGAAGTTTCTGAAGAGTTTATAGCATATTTTCCATCAGGACTCACAGCCATCCCTTCAGGTTCAACACCAACATCAATTTGAGCTATAACAGTTTTTTTATGTGTATCAACTACAGTAATTACAGCATCGTCCTCATTTGCAATATACATATCTCTATCATTAGGATGCAAAGCAAATTGTTCAGGATCATCACCAGATGGTAAATCACCTATAATTTTATTTATTTTTGTATCTAATATCTGTACAGTATCATCATCACTAGCACATATATATAAAAGAGACTTATCCTTATTGAGTAATATTCCTCGTGGTCTTTGTCCCACTTCTATTGTTTTTACAACTTTATTTGAATACGAATCTATTACAGACAAAGTATTATCTTTTTCATTTGAAATATAAATAATATCTGCACTTAAAATTGATGCAATGAATAATGTAGCTATTGAAATTTTTTTCATAATTTTCCTTTAATTTTTTCGACTAAATTAAATTATAATATATGAATAGAGCATGAATATAGCTCAAAATATATTTCACTATACTCATGCTATAAACTTTATATACAATAATCCTAAATATATTAGGAGTTACTATGAGAAGTCTATTTATTGTTACTATGTTTGTAATAAGCTTATTTTCAAAATCATTAGAGGTTAATATTTTATATATTCAAGAAGATATCAAAAAACCACCCGTTCTTTCAAATGTGATTGAAGAGCCTAAAGATAGTGGCTTAAAGGGTATTGAACTTGCTATAAAAGATAGTCAGAAAGCATCGATGTTTTCAAATCAAAATTTTATTTTGCATAAAGTTATTTCAAGAGATGAAAAAGTTCTTATTAAAGGCTTTGAAGATTTTATCAAAAAATCAAATAATAACGCATATATTATTTTAAATACAAGTGATAATCTTTTTGATAAACTCTTAAATAATCCTCTATCAAATAAAGCATTACTCATCAATAGTACAAATACTAGCTCTAAATTTAGAAAAGAGATATGTAGAAAAAATATTTTTCATACGATTGCTAGTGACGCTATGCTTTATGATGGATTAGTACAATTTTTAATTAAACGTAACTGGAAAGAGTGGCTTCTAGTTAAAGGAACAACAAAAGAAGATAAAAAAATTGAAGTTGCAATTAAACGAGCAGCTAAAAGATTTGGAGGAAAAATTGTTGATGAAAAAACTTGGACTTTTAATAGTGATATCAGAAGACGAGCACAAAGTGAAATGCCTTCATTTACGCAAAGTAAAGAGCATGATGTCGTTTTAGTTGCTGATTATTATGGAGATTTTTCTCAATATATTTATTTTAACACATGGACTCCACGACCAATTGCAGGTAGTGCTGGTCTTACTCCTGTTACATGGCATAAAGTAATTGAATCTTGGGGTGCAGCACAATTACAAGTACGTTTTGAAAAATTAACTTCAAGATGGATGAACTCAAAAGATTATGCTTCTTGGGTTGCTATAAGGACAATTGTAACAGCTGTTGGAAAAACAAGAACAGATAATATCCAGACAAATATAGATTTTATGCACTCAGATAAATTTGAACTAGGAGCATATAAAGGGAGAAAATTAACTTTTAGAGATTATAATGGCCAACTGAGACTTCCTGTCTCTATGATTCATCCAAAAGCTCTCGTAACTACATCTCCTCAAGTAGGTTTTTTACACCCTATTACTGATTTAGATACTTTAGGTATTGCACCTCATGAATTACAGTGTAGATAAATGATGAAATACTTATTTATACTTTTTTTAGTTTGTACACATTCATTGAGTTATGACAAAATCATCTCTCAATATTATGTTCAATATGAAACAGATGGTGATTTTGATGAGATAGTGTACTCCTTAAAAGATGAAATGATTTCAAATAGTTTCACATTATCCTTTCAATCAAATCTTGGTAAAAGTATCAATATGATGTCTAAACATTTAAAAAAAGACAAAATATTTTTAAACGCTCAAAAAATAGGATTTTGTAAAAATAGTTTAGGTTTTAAATTAGTAGTAGAAAATGAAAAAAATATTCTTTATTGCCCTATTGATATTATAGTGTATGAAAAAACAAAAAATAAGATAACAATATTATATGAACTTGCAAAGAAATTAAAAGAAGATGACACAATGGTATATGAGCTAAACAATACGATTATTAGACATCTGGAAAATATACTAGTAGATTAATAAAAATTGCTATATTCAGGCTATAAAGAAATCTTATAATTCTAAAATCAATAAAAAAGGCGAAAAAATGAATAGATTAACTAAATTAGCATGTTGTTTATCAATATTAACAACATTAAGTTTTGGTCACGGTGATGTTACACCACAACCAATGGATACAAAAGGACTTCCACACGTTGCTGAAGATGTAATTGTTAACCCATTAAGAGGAAATGACATTGCAATTGAGATCGGTAAATCAGGATACAACACAAACTGTGCAAGATGTCATGGATTAGGTGCTATTTCTGGTGGAGTTGCTCCAGATTTAAGATATTTAGATGCTGGTGATGATGATACTGATGAATACTTTATTGGTAAAGTAATGGAAGGTGCAGTACGTAATGGTAATGTTTATATGCCTCCATTTAAAGGTGTATTATCAAGTGAAGCTATCTGGGCAATTAGAACTTGGATTGAAACAGTACCTGCTGACTAAGGTTAGAAATGAAATCTCTAAATATACTATTTATAGTTCTATTATTTTGTATCAATTTAAATGCTCGATCTCTTGAAGAAATTGAAGAAAGCGGTGATATTGTAATTGCTGTATATGAAAATTTTCCACCATATTCTTATATGGAAAATGGTGTAGCAAAAGGTATTGATATAGATATAGCAAGTGAGATTTCAAAAAAACTAGGTGTAAAACCTGTTTGGTACTGGACAGGATCTGATGAAAATTTAGAAGATGATTTACGAAATCTTATTTGGAAAGGAAACTTGATACATAAAACTAAAGTAGATATTATGTTTCGAGTACCTTACGATTATGATTTTATCAGACAAACAAGCAAAAGTACTGGTGAGTTAGATAACGAACTTGTTGTTATCAAGTCCCCTTACCATTCTGAATCTTGGGTTATTGCAACCAATAAAAAAACTATCCCTGAAATACGAAACCTTGCAATTTTCAAGTTTTATAAAATTGGGGTAGAGATTGATACACTTCCAGACTCACACCTTACTTCATCTTTTAGAGGAGCATTACAATCAAGTGTAAAACACTATATTAATATTGCTGAAGCTATAAAAGATTTACGAGATGGAAAAATTGATGCAGTTGCTGGTCTTAAATCACAACTAGAATTTGGATTAGATTATCAAAAAAACAAAGACAAATATTACATTAGCAAAAAATTAAAATATGTTAAATCTGAATGGGATCTTGGTGTTGCCGTTCGAACAGATTTTAGAGCATTATCTTATAGAGTTGATGGATATATGAATGAGTTACATCAAAATGGTGGAATTAAAAAGATATTTGATAAATATAATATTGAGTATTTTAAACCTCTTGCACACAAAGATATGTAATCAAAATAAGATAGCTAATTAGCTATCTTAATTCACTTATAAATTTTAATATTAGACGAACCCCAGCACCAGTAGCACCGAAAGGGTTATATCCCCACGACTCTTCTCGGTATGCCGCTCCTGCTATGTCTAAGTGCAACCATTTTTTCTTATTATCTTTCGTTATAAAATTATCCAAAAATATACTAGCTGTGATTGCACCACCAGATCTTGAACTTCCTGAGTTTGTTATATCTGCAACTTTACTATTCATTTTATTTAATAGATATCGATTAGAAGGTAAAACACCCACTAACTCACCAGAACTATTAGAAGCATTAATTAACTTCTTTTTCATTTTCTCACTATGACCCATAACACCTGTTGTATACTCACCCAATGCTACAATACAAGCACCAGTCAGTGTTGCCATATCAAAAATATAATCTATATCTTTTATCTCATCTTGTGCATAACATAAACAATCAGCAAGTACCAATCTACCCTCAGCATCAGTATTTCGCACCTCAATTGTTTTACCATTTTTCGCTACTAAAACATCATCAGGTTTATAAGCATCTCCACCAATCATATTTTCAACAGCACCAATTATTCCATGTACTTCATATTCATAATTGAGTTTACTTATAGCATTCATAATACCTAAAACAGCACAACCACCACTTTTATCACATTTCATAGTTAAACCACCAGAAGATTTTAAACTTAATCCACCACTATCATAAGTCAAACCCTTTCCAACAATAACTACTTTTCCTTTTGGATTTTTTGGCTTATATGTCAGATGTATTAGTTTACTTTCATGTCGCGAAGCACGTCCAACTGCTAGCATAGCATTCATACCATTTGTTTCTAAATAATCTTCACCAAATACTTTACATTCTAGATTATTTTCTTTTGCAATACTTTTTGCGTTTAGAGCCATAGTTTCAGGATAAAAATCTTCAGGTGTTGTGTTTACAAAATCTCTCACTAAGTTCACACTATTTACTGTACTTAAG
>PJEL010002422.1_pt1 | contig 17172 bp, 13 predicted proteins | sample 1853271 | NCBI WGS metagenome assembly PJEL01 (sample SAMN08108733, study PRJNA415343) | Invertebrate metagenome, whole genome shotgun sequencing project. | host: Globobulimina | place: Sweden: Gullmar Fjord | collected 2015-08
AGGAGCTAAAAGTGGAGGGCAAAGGTCGCATATTCAGCTTAAGCCCAAACATTCAATAATACTTGTATACAAAGACTTACATAGTCTGAGTAACCAAGGTCATCTCATGCCCTGATCATTTTACCCGCTCAACCTACCACACAGCATACAGACAAAAACTACTTAGTGGTTAGCCATGCTCACAGCTTCAATCACATAGTGTATGCGAATCCTAACGGACTAAAAGCCAAGGATATTGTGAATGTGGATGAGTTCACAGATTTGATAAATAGCCATGTTTCATTGTGTCACATTCATTATCTCAGTAGCAGATCTTAGTAACAAGCCTGCTAATGAATTGTGAAGTGGTAAGTGGTAAGTGGTAAGTGGTAAGTGGTAAGTGGTAAGTGGTAAGTGGTAAGTGGTAAGTGGTAAGCCCAGAGTTTAAAAAACTTGGGCTTACCGTCAACAACTACTTACTCACTGTACTTACTATTGTCACTTTTAATGCCAATGCCAATGCCAAAGCCAGAGCAAATGCTAGTGTTTGCTAGCACTAGTGCTCTTTACTTAAAGCAGGTGCTACTGTTCCTGTTGCAGGTCGATATTGTTCAGCGCCTTCTGGAAGTCGCCTAAGATGCTGTTCCACTGGCTGGAACGCTCGACAATTTTCGGGGTGACCATGATCACCAGCTCGGTCTTAACGTTGCTCTTGGCCTCGGACTCGAACAGGGCGCCGATAAGCGGGATCGATTTAAGCCAAGGGACCCCCTTGTTACTGTTTGAGCTGTCTTCGCTTATCAGGCCGCCGAGCAGGATAGTCTGACCCGAGTCGGCGATCACCTCTGTTTTAAGGCTGCGCTCGAAGAATATCGGGTTATCGCCCTTACCCACCTGACCCGCCAGTTGGTTGGAGATATCCTGGTTGATCTCCATGATCACCACGCCTTGGGCATTAACAGACGGTGTTACGGTAAGCTTGATACCGGTTTCGCGGTAGGAGATATTCTCGGTGACCACTTCACCGGTACCGCTGGAGGAGCTGCCGCTACTCACGGGAATTTTATCACCCACGTTAATGCTGGCCTCGCTGCCGTCACGCACTAAGAGTGACGGTTTGGAGAGGATATTCACCTGAGAGTTTTCATCGATAAACTCGGCGATGATCTCGTTGCCACCACTTTTCCAGCTCGCGGTGATGCCCGTAATTTCGTCTAGCCCCAGGGAGCCCTTGGTCGATGCGCTGAAGTTGCCGCTACTGAGAGCAAACTCGAAGCCGCGTTTGAATTCGCCGGTAAGCTTCACCTCGGCGATAGTGACATTCAGCAGTACCTGCTTAGGCAGGATATCCATGCGGCGCACCAGGGGCAGTATGGCTTGGTACTCACGGCCCGATGAGTGGAAGATCAAACTGTTGGATCTGTCATCCACCACCATGGTCATATTTTCGTTGCTGCTGGTGGTCGTTGATGATTTTGTCGGATTGTTAGCCACCACAGAGGAGTCTTTATTATCCTTGCTGGTAGTACTTCGACTCTCATTTTTCTTGCCGCTGGAGCTTGTACCGCTTATCAAGGGGGAGATACTCTCGCCCAGGTCAGATGCCCGGGCGAAGCGTGGGGTATAGATATGGTACTGACGTTCTGTGCCCATGGAGGGCTTATCTATCTTATTGACCCAGTACTCAACGCGAGCAAGCAGGTCTTTCTCGGCGGAGAAGACGGTGACGGCGCCGAGTTGCGGCAGGGGCACAAACAGCACGCTGCCGTTATTGCGACCCTTTTCGGCCACATCGATCCCTTCTGTCTTTAGCAGCTGAGTCACCGACTCGATAAACTCTTCGACCGAGAGGAAGGTCGGTGAGATGAGGGAGATATACTTGCCGCTGTTGGATGGTACATCGAGCAGCTGGATCAACTCCAGGCCGCGGACGATCTGCTCACGCTCTCCCTGGATGAAGAGCACGCCTTGGTCGAAATCGACGCTGATCTGCGCCTCGATCAAGCTGCCCACTGTTCTATGGACGTTGCCGCGCACCCCATATTTAAGTGGCACCACTTGCAATATGCTGCCGGCACTCTGAGGTACTGAGTCCACATTGCGACCAAAGCCCATCACTACGCTGGTTTTCTGCCCCTTGGGCACCTGGAAGATGTAGTAGATGCCATCGGCGAAGCGGATGCCTACCCCTTGCTGCATCAACACCTGCTGGGTCATCTCGAACAGCTTACGCGGGCTGATCTTATTGCTGACATTGAGCGTCATCTTATCGTTGGGTACATCCTTGCCGATAACATAGTCGATGGCTAATAGCTCGCCGAACACATAGTTGAGGAACGACTTCATGGTCATATCGTTGACGGCCACCGAGAGCGACTCTACCTCGCTGAACTGATGCCCTATCTGCTTATTGCTGACACTGACATTATCTCTTGGCAGTGACTTAAGGGATTCGACCTGCTTGGCATTCTGGGTTTTAAGCTTATCTTCCTCGAGCAGTTCGGCCACAGATTTAGGCGCTCCGTCATTACTAGAGTCATCACTTCCGTCAATACTCTTATCTGTCTGGCCCTGGTTTTGAGCGCTGGCATTATCAGTGAGGTACGAGGAATCCACCTTGTATTTTTCACCAGCCGCGGGGATTGTCGAGGTCGCCTCGACGCCGGTAATAGACTCAGAGGTCATGGCACAGTTGGTGAGCGACAGACTCAGCGCAATTGCGATGCTGGTCTGCAGGAAGCGCCCACGTGCAGGCGTATTCGTTGTATTTGTCATATTATTAGCCAAGGCCGTAACTCCCGCTATGTCCATCTGTTGCTTTTGATTGTCAATTTTCATAATCTGGTTCTTTTAGTTCGTTTGCTACACGCATTTTTGTTCTTTTGCTGCACGCTTTTGGCTTTACATAATAAAAAGTAGAGCGGGCTATCTGAACATGCTCAATGTAATGGTGCGCTCACCATTGACGAATGTGATCTGCTGTTTCGCAATACTCTCGATAATATAGCTGCCAAAAGCCTGCCCTTGCGCGACTTTGATCTCTTCCGGCGTAGCGGTGTTCACATCCGTCTTAATCAAGACTGCGAAATATTGCTTATCCCAGAAGATCCCCGATAGCTGGTAACTGTTATCGTCGATAAAGAGTTTGTCCAACTCACCCTGTTGAGCCAGCTGCTCCTCCTCGCTCATGCCGGGCTTCGGCTTGTCTTGTTTCTTATCGGCTTCCGGCATAACTTCCGGCTCGGGTAGATCGAAGTTAGCATAGAGTTTATTGATCGTCTCCTGGGTATGCTTGTCCAGCAGTGAGTGCTGTGCGGTGACGATGCCCTGCAACTCATGTTTACTGGAGTAGGCTTCACTGGAGACATTGAGCCGCGCCAGAATATCCCAAAACAGGATGATGACAAACAGAGCACCGATTAACAGCCAAGCCTTCTGTTTGTCACTCAGGTTAGCCAGTGGCAAACGGTTTATAAGCGGCGCTCTTGCTAAAGTCGCAGCGGAATTGGCAGTTGAAGCTGTTGAACTTTCCGTTGAATGAGTCACAGAGTTAGTTGATGGCATCGGCGCTCTCCAGTGGCATAAAGCGGATGATGGCATTACCGGTGAAGGTGCCCAATGACTCTTCGGTCTGGCCTCGCATACTCAGGCTCAAGTTGGTCACGTTAACACTGTTGCCCATGGCGGCAATCTGGGTATGCAGCCCGATAAACTGGTTTAACTTACCGGAGAACTGCAAACGAAGCTGCAATGTCACCCCCTTGGCCGTGGCTATAGGGTCGAGCCAGTTGCTGGATTTTATCTCGATCTCAGATGCCTTAAACATCTGCTCGAACTGGCGCTGCTTAGCGATTTGATAGCGCCCGATATCGTTATAGGTCTCGCTGGCGGCATTACGCGCGGCAAGAGCTGCGGTTAACTCCTCCTTAAAGGCGGTTAATTTTGGCAGGTCGTCGATATAGGCGGCAGACTTGTCCAGTTTATGCTGTTGGCTTTGGGTATCGGCGATGGCCTGGTTTTGCCAGTCGAATATTGGTACCACCACGAAACGAAGCACAAACAACACGGCGAGCAGGGTCAGCAACATGGGTTTATTGTTCATGAATTTACCTCCCCTAATGATGCACTGTTATTAACGGCCTCTTGAGACGTGGGATCATCAGGTGACTCAGCCTCTATTGGCGCTAAGGAGAAACGTATGATAAAGCTCTCTTTGTCATCGCGCTGTTTCTTTACCGAGGTCGTAAACGCAGGGTCGAGTACCATAGGGTTATCTAACATAGATTCGAGTATGTTGGACGCGGATGGGGCAATGCCACTGAAGTAGACCTGCTCGTTGTTATAACGGATAAACTTGAAGGTGACGCCTTGTGCATAGAAGGGAGCAAATATCTGCCAGGCGCGCCAGAGTGGCGGCTGGACCTCGTTTATGGTCTCAAATTGCGCCAGCTGCTCAGAGAGTTGCGCAATCTGGTTTTGCAAGGTGAGTACCGAATTTATCGCCTTTTTTTGATCTTCTATTTCACCCTCGACCGATTGTAGCTGATAGGCAACGAAGGCTGAACTCAGGGCCAGATAGGCCACGGCGCAGGCTGCGGTCGGTATCATCAGCGGTTTCAGCAGGGCTTTCCAGTCACGATTACTGCTTTCCGGTTTGACCCAGAAGCCAGTTGATAACTGCTGCCAGCAGGCAAAGAGGCCTTTTAAGAGTTGCTGTGATAGTTGTTCGGTCGAAAACTCGACAGGCTCAGTCAGACTCACACCCGATGCCTGAGCAAAGATAGCCATAGTCTGGTGACGGCTGGCCGATGAGCTGATATGGGTCAGGGTATTGGCAAGCTTTACTTGACGCCCTTGCAAGCTTTGGTAGCTGAGTAGCTGATTAGGCTCAAGCAGGCCCGCTAACAGGTAAGATTCGGGCACGACCAGCATGACGCCTTTGGGTATGATGGCCTTAGGCACCTGCCAGATCATCACCTGACTCTTGCCATCGCTTGGTTGGGATAGCTTGTAAAACAGCTGAGACTCATCACGCAGCCCTTCGAATTCAAATTCGATGGCGGCCTTGATATCTTTTTTTATAGTGATGGGCAGACTCATGGTCCGCTCGATATAGTGATGACGGGCTACGACTAACAACTTAGTTGTTTTGCTCATTTCGGCCGAACAGAAGCCTGTCTCAGACAGGCTGTGTAGTCCGTCTGAGTAGTAGAGCGTAGTGCTGTTGACCACTTTATCTATGATTGTATTTATCGTTTTATACTTCAACTTAAACTCGTATTCAGGCTCTTTAAAAATGCGGCAGTGCCAATAGCACTCACTGTAAGCTGCACTAGCTTAATCGGTAACGACCGGAAATTATATCTTAATTTCATATTCGATATAGGGATGCTTATCATAGGGTTGAAGATTGATATCTAACTCTTTTGTCAATCTGACCTGATTGACGCTCACCTCGATGGCGATTCTAAGCATTCCACTGTTGACAAAATTGATGGTTTCATCTACTTCAAGCCCACTCAAGTTTTCAAACTTAAGGGTATCGAGCTCCCCCAGTTCACGTAGTTTGATGACTTCATCGGCCCGGTCTTGTGGCATATAGAGCGCCATTACCCGGGCGGGAGACTGCATAGGGTTGGTATACCCCAGAGGGCGCACCGTGACATAGGGGCGGAGCAAGGCTAGCAGATCGTCGTTAAACCCGCGTATATGGCGCATCTCCTGATAGGTTTGCAATGGCAGGTTAGTGGGCATGCCCGGACGGTTATAATAGCCCGCCTCGGCGCCATTGATACGTTCGCCGTCGTCACCATCTTGCCAGTCTATTAGGCTGTTGAGCATGATAGAGGGTTCGATCTGTTCGGTAAGTAGTGGGTCGAAGCTCGCTGCGTTACCGCTATCGCCTCTGCTCTGACTGGCAAACCTTTCGATTTCACTCTCATGCATGGCAGGATTTTGCTTAAAAGATTGTAGCAGGGCTTCAAATTTACTGCCGGCATTGCCTCTGAACAGGCTCAGCAAGCCCGTTTGATCTTGCATGGTGATCTTAACGTTGTCGCGCCCAAGCAGTGTGACGGCTTTGATTCGGGTGCCATCTTTTGAAAAACTGACCTGTTCTGGGCGTTTGCTGAGTTCGTTTCCGGACTCGAATGGATCGTCTACTAAGGTGAAAGGCTTACCATAGAAGTTCCATTTTCTGGAATAGACATTGGGTGACAGGGTATCTTGCTGACGTTTCTCGGTGATCAGTGAATAGAGTAGCTCGGCCTCTGTCGTTCTTAACTGCGCCTGAGCCTCGACTCTGTCGACTATGGTCGAGGCGATTGAGAGCTGATTGCGGGCCGTCTGAGTAAATTGAATCGCCATGATGGAGATCACTGCCGTGATCAACAGCACCTGAAACAGGGCGATCCCCTGCTGTCTGCCTCTTGGTCTAATAACACTACAAGAGGTGGTTTTTTTGTCAGATTTTGTCTTAGAGCAGGCCATTATTGATTCTCTAACTGAACTAAGCGGCTCAACCAGCTGCCCTGATCGTTGATGGTCGGAATGAGAATTTCGGCATCGTCCCAATAGATGGCCACAGAGAGCGGCATATAATTGCTTTTTTCACTATCGTAACTGCTGCGCCACAAGGGTCTGGCGCCACTGTTTGACATGGGATCTTCACTGTCAATTTTTTGCTGAATCGACTTCCAGCCAAATACCTTAAATTGAATGTCGTCGGCTTTGGCGATCAGGATTTTCTCATGGGTATACGCTATCTCCAGCCCCTGAGTGATCACGCCCAAGGCAGCCTCTTGATAGAGCAGGTATTTGGAGCCATCGTCGAACTGTTCGACAGTAAATTTAAATGCCACTACTGACTTAGGATGAAAGATAGCACTTTGAGTCACGGCATAAAGCTCGGTAGGAGTAGACTTGAAGTAATATCTAGGGGTATTGGATACACGATAGACATAGGGGATGATCGAGCTGATGATGTCGTTCATCAGAATGTAATCTTTGGTTTGCGATACATTTTTCGAAAAATGACCCAGCCGCCCTTCCCAGTTACTGGTAAACAGAGAGAAACTCCAGCTGCCCAAAAGCATGATCATCGACAAGATGGTCATGGATATGAGTAGCTCTACCAGGGTAAAACCGCCGGAGAGCCTGCTGATGAGTCTGTTATGTTTTTTCACTAAATCTCTTTTCTAAGTTTTAAGTTTTAAGTTAGACACTCTGTCATGCTGAACTTGTTTCAGCATCCAGCTTTTAGCATCTAGCCGGTATAAAGAGCCCTGGATTCCGTACAAGTTCGTCCCTCACTTTACGGAATGACGAACGTATCAAACTCGTGTGATAACTCCTAGCTCGACGTTACAAAACCGTCATGCTGTACTCGTTTCAGCATCCAGCTTTTAGTATCTGGCCTGTATAAAGAGCCTTGGATTCCGTACAAGTTCGTCCCTCACTTTACGGAATGACGAACGTATCAAACTCGTGTGATGACTCCTAGCTCGGCGCTACAAAACCGTCATGCTGAACTTGTTTCAGCATCCAGCTTTTAGTATCTGGCCTGTATAAAGAGCCTTGGATTCCGTACAAGTTCGTCCCTCACTTTACGGAATGACGAACGTATCAAAAAACTCTGTCATGCTGAACTTGTTTCAGCATCCAGCTTTTGCTCGACAGTCGAAACTCGTAGCTTATTGATTGATTCTTTCCCGGCTAAAGCCGGTCCTACAACTGACAATCACAGCCTCAAATTTTTGTAGGAGGGGTCTTTAGCCCCGATGCTCGTAGCTCGTAGCTCGAAACCCGTAGCTTATTGATTGATTCTTTCCCGGCTAAAGCCGGTCCTACAACTTACCTCTCCCAGCTCAACTCTTTGTAGTTGTAGATTCTCTCTTTGTTGCCTTTGGTCACGATCAGCTCGACGTTCCATAGGTAGTAGCGAACGGGCTGTTCCATCCATTTTCCTTCATCGATATCAAACTTTTCGGCGGCGCCTTTCTTGTCGATTAACTGGGTGCTCCAGCTATAATTGACGTCTGCCAAGTTACCACTGCCACTCATGGGCTGCGTGGCATTACCTCCACGTACGTGCCCCTGAATGGTATTAAATATCATACCCACGCTGCCGCTGAAGTTGACATTATCAGACGCCTTGCCGCTGGAGAGTGCCGCGGTGCGATAGACCATGGTCATGGCCGTGACTGTCATGATCAGTATGACACCGGCAATCATCACCTCGACCAAGGTAAAGCCTTTCGCTTTGGTCGGAAGTCGGCTGTTTGTCAGCGCTTTTTTCGAAGACTGTTTATTCTGCGACATGCTATTGCGTGATGCGTGCATCGACACCCTCGACAAGTTTAAACAGGTTTACCTGCTCACTTTTGTTGAGCAGATGAATGGTCAACTCCTCAGGCGATGGGTAACCGCGACTGTTGAAGGTGACGGTTTGAGGCTCGAAGCTGAGGTAATCAAATTGGGTTTGCTGCAACTCTTCACCGGCCTTGTAGACCACAAGTTCATGTTGTTTGAGATCGAATGAGTGCTGAGTTGCGCTGGCGAATGCAATATAACTCACTTTCTTAATACTATTCTTGAAAGTGATTAGTTCAGACTGAGCCTGAGCACGGTCTAACATACGCAGCGTTAATGGCCCCACCAGAGAGAGCACTATACTCATGATAGACATGACCACGATAAGCTCGATTAGCGTGAAGCCCGAAGTATAGCGCGAGCGAGCTCCCTTCGCGCTCTCGTTATGAGAACTCATGTTTCTAGGTGCATCGTTTTGAGAAACGCCGTTTTTCAGGGATTCAGATCGTAAGGTGGTAGCGGCACTCATATTAGATGCCGATATCGTTAACAGAGACGATGCTCATCATCATGACGACAACCACAGAACCCACGATCCCGCCCATGAAGAGGATCATCAGAGGTTCGATAAGGCTGGTCATCTTATCTGTCCAGTTGGAGAACTCGGTACGTGAACGGCTCGCAATTTCATCGAACACGGGAGCCATCTTACCGCTCTCCTCACCTACTTCGAGTAGCGACATAAATAGATCGGGAAACAGTCCGCTCTGCTTCAATGCCATGGTGATCGACTCACCCTTACGAACCTTGTCTTTCACACCGGAGAGGTTACGCGCAATAACACGGTTTTTTACACTGCCGGCCGATAACATCAACGCCTGATCCAGCTTGACATCGGAGTGAAGCATCAAAGACATACTACTGGCGAAACGGATACGCTCGACCAGGTTAACCGTGTTTTTGAGTATAGGGAGTTGTAAGACGATGTCATCAAACTTATGGGCAAAGTGTCCCTGCTGCATCATCCAGCGAAAGCCGAAAGCGATGGCGGCCACGACGACAAACAGGTGGATCTGATAGGATTGGATCCAATCGGATACGCCAAGCAAAATTTCGGTGTAGATAGGGAGCTCTGCCGCATCGGCAAACATGACGGTTAGCTTAGGCACGACAAAGTTAAAGATAAACAGTACCGAACAGATACAGACCAGCAGAATGACCGTCGGATAGGCGATCGCCTGCGTGATTTTGCCTTTCAGCTCTTTTCGGTATTTCAGATCTTGTGCAAGACCCGCGAATACCGCCACCAGATTACCGCTGGACTCACCTATGGTGACCAGGTTGATATAGAGGTTATCGAACACCTTAGGGTGTTTGGCCATGGCATCGCTGAGGCTCTGTCCTTTTCGGACATCGTTTGAAAGCTTCTGTAGCAGATCGGCCAGTGCGCTACCGGATTTGGTGCGAGCCAGAACCGACAGTGCCTTGTCAATTTTAACACCGCTCTGTAGCAGCAAACTTAACTCGGCGGTGACAAACTCGATATCGTCCAGTGTGACGACATTGCTATTACCAAAGCTGAACTTTATTCCTTCGGATGGCGGCGCTTTTTCGGTGAGCTGCACCGGACGAAGTTTGTCCCTGAGCAACTGCTCTTTGGCCTGTGCAGCGTTACTTGCCTCTAACTCACCACTGACAACGGCGCCACTGGTATCATAGGCCTTGTACTTAAATTGCGCCATTACCCGGCAACCCTCAACACTTCTTCAACCGAGGTGGTGCCTATCATCGCCTTATAGAGTCCATCTTCGAGCAGGTTACGGTAACCCCTACTCTTAGCCTTTTCACGGGCGACAATTGGAAAGTGTTTATCTTTAGGCAGTTTCTTGATCTCATCATCGCAACGAAGATACTCGATGATTGCGATACGGCCGCTGTAGCCACTATGGTTACAATGGTCACACCCTTGAGGCACGTGCAGGTTGATCTCGACACCACACTGTTTTGCTAAAGGTTCCAGCTGATATTTCTCGATAACGTCGGCCGCATCGGGATGAGGCACAGAGCAGTGTTTACACAGCTTTCGCGCCAGACGCTGGGCTATCACTGAGGTGATAGCGGCGTTTAGCAGAAACTCTTCGGCGCCTAAATCAATCAATCGTGTATAGGCACTGGCTGCATCGTTGGTATGCACGGTACTGAATACCAGGTGTCCCGTCAGTGCTGACTGCATGGCGATCTGCGCGGTTTCAGAGTCACGAATTTCACCTAACATGATCACGTCGGGATCTTGCCTGACTATGCTTCGAAGCCCGGCAGAGAAATCGAAACCAATTTCAGACTGTACCTGAACCTGATTGACCCCTTCTAATTGGTACTCGACAGGATCTTCGAGGGTAATAATCTTTACATCACTATTATTAATAGAGTTGAGGAAGGTATATAAACTGGTCGTTTTACCACTACCGGTTGGGCCCGTCAGCAGAATAACACCCGCCGTAGTTTTAAGATCCTCTTCAATCAGCTCACGAATATCACCCGATATACCAAGCACATCCATGTCGTACTTGATGGCTTCTTTGCGCAAGAAACGCATCACGATACTCTCACCATCGTTTAGTGGCAGTGCCGATACCCGGATATCGAACTCTTCGGAGGCGATCTTCATCTCGATCTTGCCATCTTGAGGCTTTCGCTTCTCGGCGATATCCATACCGGAAAGAATTTTCAGACGAGACGCGATAGGCAGACGCATCTTAGCCGGTAGCATCTCGATATCTTGAAGTACCCCGTCGATACGGAATCGAATACGATACTTCTCTTGATATGGCTCCAGGTGCATATCTGAAGCACCCGCCTTGAGTGCCTTGCCGATAAGGGAGTTTAACAGGTTGACCGTCGGCGCTTCTGTCGCAAGCTCCTTAAGGCGCTCCTCTTCATCACTTGACAGTTCATTGTCTGCAGTTTGCAGATCGGCATCCTGATAGTGACCTATTAATAATGCACTGGTTTCATCGTCTAAGATCTGCAGTTCGAACTCGATTTGATAAAATTCGAGCAGTTGCTGAATATCGAAATTGAGGGGGTCTTCTGCCGCAATTGTCCACACATCATCCACATGTTGCAGTGGATACCAATGCTGTTCGACAAGTTTTGACAGGGCAACTTTTTCTTCCCACACAGGCGGTTGCCATTCGTGCAGAGCGTCAATATCGACAAGAGGTAGTTGCAATAACTTGCTATAAAGATGAGGCAGTGTCTCTTCAGACAGTGCCCCCATGTTGACAAGAATTTTTTCTAAGCGACCATTAGCACGTTTTTGATAAGCGTTGGCTTTTTCAATATCGACTGATGATACGGCGAAGTCTTGCGTCAGTAATGTTTCAATATTCATTATTGGTGGATGATATCTTCATTATCGTCTGTACCACCAACCTGGCCGTCTTTGCCCAATGATCTCAGCGAATAAGGTGAACCACCTTCGCCTGGAGATTCATATTGATATGGATTGCCCCACGGATCTAACGGCACATCTTTCGGCAGGTAAGGGCCATCCCAACCTCGCTTGGTTGAGCTTCTTAGCTCTTGCAGGTTAGATGGGTAGGAGCCAACATCTAATCTGTATGTGTCGAGAGAGGTTTCGAGGTTTTGCATCTGAGCAACCGCAGTGCTGCGCTGCGTTGAGCTGACCTTACTGAACATTTTTGGTGCTACCAGAGACATAAGTAGCCCCAGGATAGTAATAACAATAAGTAGCTCGACCAGCGTGAAGCCAGAGCGTTTTTTACGCGATAAACCGCTTAACTTAACCATTTTCAAATTTTACCTCTTAACACTTAATTCGACCGCTTAATAAACACTATGAATAGAATTGACTTCTGAACCATGACAATATCTGCCAGGCATGCTGAATCGCATAGCTATACAGTGCAAAAATAACAATGAAACCGATAAACATAATGACTTCGGGAACCTGATAAAGTTCAGATAAGACACCAACAAAAGTGAATAAACTAGCACAGGCACTGATAATCACTAACGACTGGAGTGGTGTAAACCCTGCGCGCATAAAGATGTGATGTAGGTGATCACGATCCGGCTTAAAAGGTGAATCCCCTTTATTTATCCTTCTGAACATGATTGCTGCCATATCCATTAATGGGATGGCGATCAGGTAAAGTGCCGTTACGGGTCTGAATGCATCGACACCATCAGCGACCCCGATAACGAGCAACCAGACAACAGTTAAACCGATTAACATGCTGCCCGCATCACCCATAAATACTTTACGTAGTACCTTAGTCGGCCAACCTAAATTAAACATTAAGTAAGCCACCAACGAGGCAATAAACAGAAGCGGCAACAGGTACCAGTCACTGCCAACACGGCTCAACAGGAAGGCTAAACCCGCAAAGGTTATTAAACTTAACATTCCGGCAAGGCCATCGATACCATCGACCATATTGAAGGCGTTAATCGCACCGATAACGGCGATAACCGTAACAAAGACACCCACAAAACTGAGTGAGATAAGCCCGAAGCCGAACAGATTACCTAAATCCTTGAGGTATAGACCAGCCCCGAAAATCATCATAGAGGCGACGATCACCTGAGCGACTAAGCGATACCTGACCGGTATATCGTATTTATCGTCTAGTACGCCGATAAACAGGATCAAAGAGGCCGATACCAGATAGATATTGAGCGCCTGACTATTGGGGATAAACATCATGCTGGTCGTCAGAACACTGAGATAAATAGCGAAGCCACCGATCAATGGCACCTTGCCGTCGTGCTGTTTCCGCCCGGCAGGTATATCGACTAATCCTACTCTCTCTGCCACCGGGATCACCCAGCGTATGGCCATAAACGAAACAAAAAACGCGCAACTCAAGGGGATTAGAAAATCCATGAATGCTTATCCTATCTACTTACAAATGATCAAATGTATAACAGTGCACAAAACAGCTACTACTTGAATATTCAAACAGTAGCTGTTTTTGCACAAGATGTTTGTAAAAAGTTAATCGAAGGCTTCCGGCTATCGATTAACTCAAAATAAAACGATTAGAGTTGCTATTTAATATTAGAAATAGATGCAAATGCAACGGCTGTATTATAGATGATACTGGTGACCTGAGTCCAAAGGGTTAAATTATCTTTGTACTCGGTATCCAGCGGCACAATAATCGTATCACCCGGCTGTAATCCATCTTCACTGCTAAACCACATCGAGCGGCTAGGTAGCATCACTGAGCCATTCGCTTTCACAACGTAGGTTCTGCCATCATCGGCACGCTCTCTTACACCACCAGACATATTCAGATACTGATCCAGTGTTAACCCTTGCTTATATCTGTGAGTTGCTGCGTGCTGTACCTCACCCATTACCGCGATGGTTTGCTTGGTCGATGGCACATAAAGCACATCTGAGTCTTCCAACTGAAGGTCTGCTTGGTCGATGCCAATTGAGATGGCTGAAAGGTCTACAACGAGGCGGCCTACCGCTTCGATATTCTCGAGATCCGTCAACATCAACTGAGCATCGGCGTAATTCACGACATCACCGTCTTTCGAGACACCACGGGTGGCGATATCTCTGCGGAGCTGATCGGCTAACTTTCTAATCTCCAGCTGCTCTTGCAAACGGACCGATTCACGCACAAACACAGACGAAGGCAGATAGGCAAAATTTGTAAAGCCACCCGCCCGCTCAACTACATTTTTCAGTGTTTCGCCACGGCGAATGTTATAGACACCGGGGAAGCGAACCTCACCACGAATTTCGACTGACTTATTTTCTTGCCACTCCGGAGTGGTCATGACGGTTAGAATGTCTCTGCCTTTCAGTACCAAGTTTGAGCTTGGTTCGCCATTTAACGCCGCTAAAAGTTCGATATTTTGATGAGTGATACTAGAACCATCTGAAACGGTCATGGTGCGGGTCAATTCCGCTCTGGAAGTATAGGCACCCTCTTTCAGGCCGCCAGCGGCTTTAACTGCCTCTGAAATCCTGGCGTTCACGGCGAGTGGATACATACCCTCGTGGTAAACCTGCCCCTTAATTGCTACCACCTGCACACCATCACCCGAACGGCTCTGATGGTTAAGCTTCATAATAATTGGATAAAGCAGCTCGCTGCGGTTCATCAAACCACTGAGCTTGATAAGTTCAGCGTCTTCAAACAGGTTGGCCATCATTCTGTTGACTTCACCTTTTATAGCCAGGGCCTCATCATCTTCGACCTGCTCTTTGGCCACAACCACGCCACCAAGTTCACTGCGGTTACGCAATTTTTGATTCTCTAACTGTGTGAAACCCGCCTTAAACAGATCTTTCGACAGTGAGCTGTCACCGACCAATTGTACGACTTTCTCGACTCTCTCTCTAACGAGTTTATTGAGCTCGAAACGGTTTTGAGCATCGTCACTGAAGTTGAACACCATGACTATGTCACGAGGACTAAGCTGGAGATCTTGCTTTTCTGATTTATCAATAATCGCCACAGATGGCGCAAATTGATGCACCTCGATATCACCGTGCTTGTTGATCTCTCTGATGATAATCGCGTAATCGAGATCGGCAGAAGGCTGAAAATCGCCCCAGATAGATGGAAGCAGATCACTGACCTTCTGACCTTGATACCACTGATACTTGCCCGGACGAACGACTGCACCAAGAACGGTAATCGCATCTTCGAATTGCGTTGTAGCTGTTTTGACCTTAACGATATCACCGGCCTTGGCTCTCACTGCTCGGCCATCATCGGTCGTCAGATCGACATTTTTAATCGTTTTCAGACCTTGCTTATTGTATCTCTCGATACTACTACTTCTTGGATAGGCAGCGCCTTTGAGACCACCCGCCATGGCGATAACGTCACCCATGGACTCTTTACCTTTAAGCTCATAGATAGCCGGGCGTCGAACTTCACCGTCGACCGATACCAGCCCACCAACGGAGGGAATAAACACCACATCACCGGAACGCAAACGCATATCGTTCGATGCATCACCCCGCATCAGCAGATCGTACAAATCTAATGTACCTAAAAGCTTACCTTTACGTTTTAACTGAATATTTCTTAAAGAACCTATCTCAGCAATACCACCGGCAACAAACAGTGCCTGAGTAATGGTAGAGAGACTGGATACGGTATATGAACCGGGTTTATAGGCATCACCGGCGATAAAGATGCGAATAGAGCGCAGCTCACCCATGGTGATATTGGTCTCTACACCTATCATCTGCTGCTTAATACGCGCCGAAACCGTCTTTCGCAGGTCTTCAAACTTCAAACCAGAGACTGAGATTGGACCCAGTTCAGGAAACTGAATGTTACCGTCACGACTGATGACTAAGTCATACTCTTTATTCTCTTTACCATAAAGCTGAACCTTGATGTTATCACCAGGGCCAACCAGGTACTCACCCGGTACCGGAATATCCGATACAGGTGCGAAAGTCATAGGTTCACCTTCAAACAGGTCGTAACCGTATGGCTGTAATTTCTTTGTATCTTTATCTTTTTGATCTTTCAGGAACTGAGTGACCTCTTCGACGATGAGCTGCTGCTCTTTCAATTCCTTCGCTTTTTCATCTTCCACTTCTCTTGGGTTGATGATTGACTGGTTTTCAAAGTCTTCTTGAGATGTTTGTGAACCGGAGCTGAGCATCGCCGGGTCGAGCCCATATTGCTTGGCTAGCCTTTCCTGCTCTGCTTTAGGTAAAGTCTTGAATTGCTCTATCATCTGCGGTGAAGGGGTCGCGGCTTGAACCGCCCCACTTACTAAACATATAACACCTACGCTTGCTATAATGAGTTTTTTAACTTTTAGTAACACCAGCATTCTCCGAGATTCAAACCTGACACTAAAGCCTTTACATGAGCTTTAGCTAATAAAAAGTAACACGACAAAACTGAAAAATAGCTCTTGTCTTATTGAATATATATATCTAAAAAAAACACCAAGATTTAAGCTTGGTTGAAAATACTGAGCAAAAAACAAGCAAGCGCAATACAAAAAATTCCGCATGATTATACTGCATAAACCCTTTCAGTACAGTAGAACATTGAAACAATCTAACACAACTAAATAAACTCCGCCTTAAACTGAATAAACGGCTAATAGATTGGAATTACTTAATAAACCAAGTGGTAAATTAATAGGCGGATAACTGAACGATTCACAATATTTTGTTTCCACTCACATAAAGATCAAGTCAAACAGCTACAAGGCCACATGCCGACAACAAAAATCCAACATAACTATAAATAAGCATATAAATAAAAGACACATAAGTGGTTGCTACATGCTCATTTTTCAAATTTCACCCTACTTTTATTAAGGTTAATCTGTTTACCTTTAATCGGGCGCCCTATAAAGATAATCAAAACCCACTAATTTTGAACTATAGAGCAGTTGAGTTAACTCGTTTGAAGATTGCGCTCCTTCCACTCGAATCATCAGCGAACGTGTCCTCATTCAAATATCAAGGATAGAGGTTCGCTATTCAACTTGAACTAAGTTCACTGAACCAATCCAAGCGTAAGCGCCAAGACGGCGATAGCGCTTGTTTGACAAGACGCTATTCGACTGGTTATGCCCCCATTAAAACCATGGTGGTATGTTGAATTTGGATAAAACTGCACAAACAGAACAGATGAAAGCTTCGGGGCTAAAGCCCCTCCTACATAAATATTAAACAGCAATCGTGTCCTTTACACATATCTTGGCTAATTACTCGCCATTCAGTTCATCAAAATTGACATTTGCAAGCTTAAAAGGGTATATAAGATGGGTTTCGTAGGATTTATAACTTCAAATAGTAAAATATAACAATAGTCTGTGACCCACTTGTTAGCGGCCTGAGTGCATAAA
>PJEL010002423.1_pt1 | contig 17171 bp, 14 predicted proteins | sample 1853271 | NCBI WGS metagenome assembly PJEL01 (sample SAMN08108733, study PRJNA415343) | Invertebrate metagenome, whole genome shotgun sequencing project. | host: Globobulimina | place: Sweden: Gullmar Fjord | collected 2015-08
GTCGTCGGCGCCGCGGACCACCACCCGCCGCAGCAAGCTATCCCAGACGGCATAGTCGATCGCCGCGGTGTTGGCGGCGTCATGGCGCTGCCATCGCGGCCAGAGGTCGGCCGAAGGCGCAAAGAGGCGCTCCGCCGAGGCGAAAGCCGCCAGCGGCACGACCAGAACGAGAAAGAGAAAGACGCGGCGCATGAGGCCTTCCTTGGCATTGTCGGAAACGCCGCCTCAATCTGCCGCCTGGGCCCCTTCAAGCAAACTCAAAGAACCGCGAGCGCCCTGTGAAGCACGCCAAGAGGGGCTGGCTGTCACCGATGCAGCTGCTTATATTGGCAGCAAATCAAGATCTTTGGGACCAATACCATGACCTCTTCGCAAGCCGCCATTCCCTGCGTCCTGATGCGCGGGGGAACCTCCAAGGGACCCTACTTCATGGCAAAGGATCTGCCGTCCGAGCCGGCCTTGCGGGACCAGGTGCTGCTGGCGGCCATGGGCTCGCCCGACGCCCGCCAGATCGACGGCATCGGCGGCGCCACGACCCTCACCAGCAAAGTCGCCATCGTCAGCCCATCCGAGCGTCCCGGCATCGACGTCGACTACCTTTTCGCCCAGGTCGAGATCGAGGCGGCACGAGTCGACACCAACCCGCCCTGCGGCAACATCATGGCCGGGGTCGGCCCCTTCGCGCTGGAAACCGGGATGGTGAAACTCCAGGGCGAGGTCAGCCGGGTGCGCATCTATCACGTGAACATCGACGCCAAGATCGAAGCCGTGGTGCAGACCCCGGGAGGCCAGGTGAGCTATGAAGGCGATACCGCCATCGACGGCGTGCCCGGAACCTCGGCGCCGGTGCTGCTCAACTTCATGGACGTGGCCGGTTCGACCTGCGGCAGTCTGCTGCCTACCGGAAAGGCCGTCGACGTGATCGAGGGCGTGCCGGTGACTTGCATGGACGCCGCCATGCCGGTGATGATGCTGGCAGCGGAGTCGGTCGGCAAGACCGGCTACGAAACAACGGCGGAGCTCGACGGCGATAGCGAGTTCTTCAAACGCATCGAGGCTATCCGGCGTATCGCCGGTGAGATGATGGGCCTCGGCGATGTATCGGAGAAAGTGACACCCAAAGTCATCCTGCTGGCCAAACCGCGCTTCGGCGGCACCGTCACGTCGCGCTATCTGGTACCGCACAAGACCCACGCCGCCCATGCGGTCACCGGCGGCATCTGCCTGGCCTGCTGCTGCCTGCTGGAGGACGGCGTCGCCGCCGAATTCGTCGAACTGCCGGGCGGGCCGCCCTACCCCATCAAGATCGAGCATCCCTCGGGCGAACTCGAGATCATGCTGGATGCCGATGCGGGGCGCGGCAACGTTACCCTGCGCAGCGCCGGTACGCTCCGGACCGCCCGCAAGATCATGCGCGGCGAGGTCTACGTGCCGGGCAACCTCTGGCCGCAGGCGGCTGAATAGCGGCCGGACGCGCGTCACAACCCTGCGCGACTCAGCGCTCGTGCCAGCCTACCAAGTCCAAGGGCGCGAGCGTCATCCACGGCAGAAAGGTGATCAGCAGGATCGTGATGGCGAGGATGATGACGTAGGGAATCGTTGATCGATAGATTTCCGGCAGGGACTTGTTGAAGCGGTAAGCCGACAGGAACAGGTTTTCGCCCATCGGCGGCATGAGATAGCCGAGCTGCATGTTGGCCAGAAAGATGACACCGAGGTGGACCGGGTTGATGCCGTAGGCCGCAGCCATCGGCGCGATCAGCGGGACGATGATGATGATGGCGGAGTAGATGTCCATCAGCGCGCCGACGACGATGAGTAGCCCATTCAGCGCGAGCAGGAATAAGATTGGCGACTCGATGAACTCCTTCACCCAGTCCAACGCCTGCATCGGTATCTGGGCGATGATCAGGTAGTTGGTCAGGCCCAGCGCCACGCTCAGGATGATCATGAAGCCGCCGACCATGGTCGCGCTCTCCACCGCAACGCGCAGCAAGTCCTTGCCGACCCGAATTTCGCGAAAGAGCAGGACTTCCAGGAAAACCGCATAAGTGACGGTCAGCGCGGCCGCCTCTACCAGTGTCGCCAGGCCGCTGAAAATGCCGCCCAGAATGATGAACGGCAGCGCCACCTCCCACTTGGCCAACCACAAGGCGCGCACGAGCTTACGCCATTGGAATGGCGTGCAAGTGGCGCCCTTGTGCCAACCGCGCCACGCCCCCCAGGCCGCAACCACGACGATGAGCAAGAGTCCCGGCAGCAAGCCGCCAAGGAACAGATGGTTCAACTGCAGTTCGGCGTAATACGCATAGAGGATCACCGGCAGGCTCGGCGGTAACATAATGCCGATCGATCCGGATACGGTCACCAGACCTACCGAGTGGTCCTCCGGATAGCGGGCGCGAACAAGCATGGGCAAGAGGAGACCGCCCATGGCGAGGATGGTAACCCCCGACGCACCCGTCAACGGAGTAAAGAAAGCCAGCAAGAGCGTGACGACAATTGCGAGCCCACCAGGCAGCCAACCGACCATCGCGGTAAAGAGCGTCAGCAATCGCTGGCTGGAACCGCCCGCGGCAAGGATATATCCCGCAAGGGTGAAGAGCGGGATAGCCGGCAGCATTGGCGAGGTTGCCATCCGGTAGGCTTCGCCCGGCACCGCGGCAATGGGTGTGCCCTCCAGAAAGAAAAGCAGGGTGGCGGCACCACCGATCGCGATCATGATGGGAAGGCCGAGCGCGGTAGCCACGATCAGCACGCCGATGCCCGGCAGCAGCAAAGCTGGCACGTTCAACGCTGGCACAAAGTAGAAAAGAACCGGAACGATAACACCGCTGCAGATGAGGAGCCTTTCGCGCCAAGCCTTCGCAGCCGCCGTTATCAGTCGCCAGGCGATAAGAGCAAAGACAACAGGCATCACCAGCGACACGATCCAGACCGGAATGCCCCAGGAAATCGTATCACCGTATTCGACATCGACACGGACAAGCTGAATGCTTGCAAGTGTCAGGGTCGATGCCACCGCTACCGCCAGAAAAGTGGTCAGGGATTTCACCCTGCGTTGCCACTGCCCGGTCATAAACTCCGTGGTGGCGAGGGCAAGAAGACGGTTGCTACGCGCCGCGATGGCCGCGCCAATGAAAGTGATCCAAAGGGTTAGATGCTGCACGGCAGATATCGCGCCGGGAATCCCACCGCCGAGAAATTCGCGGCTTATCAGACTGGCGACAGGAAGTAGCGCTATTGCCGCGAGCACCGCCGCAGCAAAAGCATCTTCGATGCGGCTAAAAAATGACGTGGGTTCATGGGGCTCCGAAGCGAGCGGAAAGTCGCCATACCCATCTTGTTGCGGCACCTAGTTGTTTCCCCTCTGCCCCTTCTTGTACTCGGCGGCGAGCCTCAGCACTTCATCGAACAGCTCGGGAAATCCACTGTGCGCCCGCAGTGCCGGATAGGCGGCCTGCGCCTCATCGCGCCACAACGCAAGCGTATCGGGGTCAAGGGAGACGACTTTCAAGCCGCGTGCTTGCATTTCCGCGATCGACTGTTTTCCCGCTTGGCGGATCTTGCCCTGGACGACGCCGGCTGCTGCGCGTATGGCCGCTTCGAGAGCATCATGATATCGAGCCGGAATCTTGCGCCAAGCTCTGCTGCTTATCGCCACAGCGCCGTTCACGGGGGCCCAACGCAGGTCGGTCATATAACTGGCATGCCGGTAGGAACGGTCAAGCAGCGCAAACAGGGGCGGAACATCGATGGCTTCGACCAGTCCCGTCTGAAGCCCGGTAAGCATATCGGTGACAGGAAGCGGTACGACCCGGAGGCCAAAGTCCCTAAAAAGTTTCTCCGCCTCGGGGTTGCCGGATGAAATCCATAGCCGAAGCTTTCTCAAATCGTCCGGTGTCCGCACCGGCGACTTGGCAAAGAAATACGCCCAGCCGCCGTCGGACCAACTCAGTACCTTGAAGCCTCGTGTCTCCAAACGGCGCTCCAGTTCGGGGGCTATGCGGTCACGCACATAGTCGAGCTCTTCATAAGATTCGAACAGCAAGGGAATGTTAAGGACATCGACGCTGTCATCCAGGTGGGGCAGACCGCCACCGCTGATGCCTACGGCATCAAGGCTGCGTCGTTGCAGCTTGCGCACCATCTCGTCCTCACCGCCAAGCACGCCCCCTGCATAAATCCGAAGCTCCACCTCACCATCGGTGATCGCAAGCCACTCTTGGCGGGCTTCGAGCAAAGCGTCATGCCATACCGAACCTTCCGGCGCGAGGGTCCCGAGCTTGATCGTGATGCGAGCATCCGCTGGAGAAGCCAACCCGACCAGCATCATCACGCCAAGAATCAGTGCGCGCAGACTCATGCAAATCCCCTAGTTCAAAAACAGCTCGTCGGTACGACCCATTAACCAGCGCGCCTGACGTTGGGCAATGGCGTTTTGAAGCCGCTGGCCCGGCGCGGCATCTGGTTCAACTGCCAAGGCTTCCTCCAACAAAGCCAGAAACGCCATTCGGTCCTGAGCACGCAAAGGCGCAACCATGGCGTAGGCAACATAAAGATTCGCCCTGTTCCCCTCCGACAATTCGAGCGCGCGCCGGTAATGCAGATCGATAGCGTTGCGATCGACCATACGCGGCGACGATCCCGCGAGGATCAAGGCGAACTCGTGCAATGCGCCGTTGTCGTAGGTTTCGTCAATGGCAAGCGCGCGCCGCAGCATCGCTTCGACCTCCTCAATCCGGGCCAGCATCGCCGGATCGTTCTTGGATACGGAAATCGCGAGCCCTAACGCGCTAGCCGCCCAATAGAGAAATGGAACCTCATCGGTTCTGTGGCTGTCGATCCGCTCGAGCGCTTTGATGGGATCGCTCATCATCGCCGCGCCGATCCCCGGCTGATTGAGCTCCAAGCCGCGAATGGCGTAGTCGAACGCGCGGAAATAGAACTTGCGGGCGCGAGCCCGCAGGTAGCGCGCGCGCTCAAGATCTTCTAACGCCGCCTGCTCCGCGGGAAACTGCACATAAGCGTAAGAATACAGCACATAGCCCTGCGCGGCTGACTGCAAGAGACCGCGATGCTCCGGAGTTTCCTGGAGTAGGCTATCAGCTAGCTTGAGGCTGAACGGCAGCGCTTCGCCGACCAGTTCGATGTCATCCTCATCGGCAAAGGCGGAACCTCCCGTGGAAAGCATTTCTCCGATAGATTCCACGGCAAGGCCTCGGAAAGAGCAACCGCCCGTTGATACCCCAACCGACAACAACGTTACCCAGACCCAAGCCGAGAAGTTCATGCACCTATCCCTGATCGATTCAATTATTACAGACCGCCACGGCAAGTTCCGGCATTGAGGTATATCATCCGAAACATTTGGAAAGAGCCCAGATTGCCTGAAATCTCAGCGATATTTGCCCTTTCACAGCAATAGCCTCAAAAAGACCCCTGCGGGATAGCACTAATCCGCCAGACCAATGCCGCGCGAATTAGTCTGTGCCTGACTGACGCGGAAATGATCTTCACGGGACCTGGCCAGAAGACAACTCAAGCTAGCGCGTGTCTATTTGCTGTCTATCAGCTTCATGTGGCAGTGGATATTCTCGGGCTCGCTGAGCAAGCAGCCCTACCCCATCGAGGTCGAGTGGGCCCCGGGCGCATTCGAGATGGTGCAGCAAGCGAAGCCGGAAACCGGCAACGTCGTCGTCTAAGGCTCGATGACGTTGATCGGCTTGCCGGCCAGGAAGGCGGCGATGTTCTCGGCGCTCTGGCGGTACATCACCGCGTAGTTTTCCCGCGACACATAGCCGACATGCGGCGTCGCCACGACGTTGTCGAGACGGCGCAGTTCGTTGTCGGCCGGCAGCGGCTCGACATCGAAGACATCGAGTGCCGCGCCGCCGATCTGCTTTGCCTTCAACGCCGCGAGCAGCGCGTCGTTGTCGATGATCGGCCCGCGCGATGTGTTGACGACCCAGGCGTCCGGCTTCATCAGGGCGAGGGTGTCAGCATTCACCAAGCCGCGCGAGCGGTCGCTGAGCCGCAGATGCAGGGTTACGAAGTCAGCCTCGCGAAACAGGGTGTCCTTGTCGACGGCTTCTGCCCCGCATTCCGCCGCCCGTTCCGCCGTCAGGTTCTGGCTCCAGGCAATGACCTTCATACCGAAGGCGCGCCCGTAACCGGCGACCAGCCCGCCCAGGCGCCCGAGGCCGATGACCCCGAGGGTCGCGCCCTTCAAGTCGCGGCCGAGGCCGATCTGCCAGCCGCCATCCCGGAAGGAACGGTTCTCGATGTCGAGACGCCGCGCGGCGGCCATGATCAATGCCCAGGTCAGCTCCGCCGCGGCATGGGCGGAGGACGGCGTACCGCAGACCGTGACACCCAGTGCCTTGGCCGCGGCCATATCGACAGAGGCGTTGCGGTGGCCGGTGGTAACGAGCAGCTTCAGATTAGGCAGGCGTTCCAGCAGCGCCGCGGGAAAGGGCGTACGCTCGCGCATGATGCCGATGATCTCGAATTCGGCCAGCCGCGCCACCAAGGCATCCTGATCGGTGATGGTGTCGCGAAACACGACGACCTCGGCCTGCGGCAGCAGGCCCTGCCAATCCGCATTATCCAGCGCGACCCCCTGATAGTCGTCCAAGAGCGCGATCTTCATGCCTTTAGCCCTGTATCTGAATGTGACCCATGACCGTCGCCGGCCGATCGCCGAAGAGTCGATTCCGCAGCCGCCGACTGTCGGTTCGAGCCTTCATGAAAAGACCAAGCGGAGTCGATGCCTCGCTGGCCACCCGGCGGCAAGCAGGCTCTATTCCTTGTTGTGGACCGAGATGTCCTTGCCTTGGCCAGCGCCCAGCCAGAAATCATAGAGCGCCATGGCCGTGACGACGACAACCACGAAAATGAGATCAGGCTCCCGCACCCACCAAACCAGGATTCCCAGGAACCCGATGAAGAGCGCCATCGCAAGCAATGCCAGAAATTTATCTATCAGGGGCATCGCAAAACCTCCAAATGTTCATAGACCGGAATCCCAGACTTTATCGATGTCATCAGGACTCCTCCGCCAAAACCTGCTCCGTCAACCAACGCGCGCTGCGCAGCAGGCGAGCATCATCACCACGAGCGCCGACGACCTGCAGACCGATCGGCATGCCCGCCCCGCCTTGAAGAAGCGGCAAGGTAATCGCCGGGGTGCCACAAAGGGTCCAAAGGGTGCAGAAAGTCGGATCGCCTGTCGACGAGAGACCTTGCGGTGCTTCGCCGACCGCCGCCGGAGTAAGGATCGCATCGTAGCGCGCGAAAATCTCGGCAAGGCCGGCGTTCAGGACTTCGATCCACTCCGCCGCCAGATTGTAGTCCACCGCCAAGACCTTACGGCCCTCTTCAATGGCCTCTCTCATGACATCGCTCAGCTGATCCGGGCCCTTCTCGTAGTAAGGGCCCAGGTTCTTCGCAAAACCCGCAACCATCAAGACCCGCAGCAGATCATGCGCGCCCTCGAAAGCGGAGGGCAGCGGGATTTCGTCGCAGTCGTCGCCGAGGAACTCGCGAAGTTCCGTCAAGCCCTCCTTGGTGTCCGCATCGGCAGCATCCCAAGTAGGTCCTTTGACCAGGGCAAATGACGGTTTGACCGGCGGCTCGCTGAGGGCCGTCTGGCGCAATCGTGGATGAGCCATCGGCCGGGTCGCGGGATCTGCCGGATCATGGCCGGCAATCACGTCGACCAAGAGGCCCGCGTCCTCAATGGAATTGGCAAATACGCCGACCGTATCGAGCGGCGGCGACTGCGACAGCAGGCCGTTGCGCGAGATCAGGCCATGGCTCGGCTTGTAGCCGACGACACCGCAGAACGACGCCGGGCGGATCACTGAGCCATTGGTCTGCGTGCCAATCGCCAGGGGTACATGGCCGGCGGCAACCGCCGCAGCCGAGCCGCTGGACGAACCGCCTGGCGTGCGTCCCGGGTCGTGCGGGTTCTTTGTCTTGCCCGGAGCATAGAAAGCCAACTCGGTGGTGACCGTCTTGCCGAGGATGACGGCACCCGCCGACCGCAGGCGGGAAACCAGCGTGGCATCCTGGCGCGGCGAACGGCCGGCATCGAGAACTGTGCCGTTCTCCGTCGGCATATCCGCCGTATCGATGATGTCTTTCAGGCCGACCGGCACGCCGTGCAGAGGCCCCAGAGGCAGGCCGGAACCGCGAAAACTATCGCGCTCCTGCGCCTGCTTCAGAGCGTAGTCCGGGTCGAGAAAGGTCCAGGCCTGAACAGCCTCGTCGCTTTCCGTGATCCGTTCCAGGCAATGCTGCACTAGATCAACGGAGCTTACGTTGCCGGCGGCAACCGATGCCGCCTGCTCTGACGCGCTGCCGCTCACCTGTCCAACCATCTGATCCACCTTCCGGTCCCCAATATCAATGTCCGTAGACCTGCTCGGGCAACCACAGGGCCACACCCGGGAAGATGTACAAGACAGCCATGGCGAGGAAGATCATCGACAGGAAGGGCAGCACCCCTTTGAAGATCATTACCAACGAAACCTCCGGTGGCGCCACCCCCTTCAAATAGTAGGCCGCCATCGCCATGGGTGGAGTCAGGAAGGAGGTCTGAAGGTTCAGCGCCACCAAGATGCCGAAGAACAACGGATCGATCCCGAAGTGCGGCAAGAGCGGCAGGAAGATGGGCACGAAGATGATGATGATCTCCGACCACTCCAAAGGCCAACCGAGCAGGAAAATGATCAACTGCGCCATCAGCAGGAAGGCAAGCGGCGACAAGTTGAGGCCCAGCACGAATTCGCTGATCAGCTGCTCGCCACCGAGGTAGGAGAAGACAGACGAGAAGGTCCAGGAGCCGACGAACAGCCAGCACACCATGGCCGAGGTCCGAACCGTCAGATAGACCGCCTCACGCAGCCGCGACCAGGTCAGGGAGCGGTAGGCAGCAGCCAGAACCAGCCCGCCCAGGGCGCCGATGGATGCCGCCTCCGAGGGGGTCGCCAACCCGAAGAGGATCGCCCCCAACACGGAAAGGATGAGGAACGCCAGCGGGAAGAAGGAGGTCAGCATCATGAAGGCTGCCCGCCAGAAGGTTATGTGCTCGAACTCTTCCTCCTTCGGCTTGGGCGCCAGCGAAGGATTGAGCATGGCGCGGCCAATGACATAGGCCATGTAGAGTCCCGCCAGCATGAAGCCCGGGATGATGGCGCCGGCATACAGCTTCACGATGGAAACGTTGGAGGTCGCCGCATAGACGATCAGCATGATACTGGGTGGAATCAGGATGCCCAGGCAACCGCCGGCGCAGATCACGCCCGCGGCGAAGCTGGAGTCATAGCGCGCCTTCAACATCGCCGGGAAGGCCAGCATGCCCATCAGCGTCACAACCGCGCCGATGATGCCCGTGGCCGTCGCGAACATGGCGCAGGTGGCCAGCGCCGCCACGGCCATGGAGCCGGGAATGCGCCGCGCGGCGATGTAGAGCGTATGGAACAGGCGATCGACGATGTTCGCCCGTTCGACGATATAGCCCATAAAGAGGAACAGCGGGACCGCGGTCAGCACGTCGTTGGCCATGACCGAATAGGTCTGGTTGACGAAGAGATCGAAGACCCTGTTGTCGAAGAGCGTCTGCATCCGCTCCGGATCGTAGTAAGCGTAGTAGCCGAAGCCGACGCCCATCGCCATCAGCGTGAAGGCAATTGGAAATCCGAGCAGGATGACGAGGATGAAGATGCCAAGCATCATCACCGCAATTTGAGGATCAGTCATTGCGGCGATCCTCCGGCATCACGATATCAATCGCTTCGGAGGAATGCTTCAAGACCTCCTTCTCATGCGCTCGCAAGAGGACATCCTCCATCTCTTCGACATCATCCTCGTGGTGTATCGGCCATTGCCCTGATCTGATGCAAATGATGCAGCGGAACACCTGGGCGATCCCTTGGATCAGCAGCAAAATGCCGGCGGCTATTATGACGCTCTTGAATTGAAAAATCGGAATGTTGGCCGGGCTCATGACGCTGACTTCGGTGTAGCCCCAGGACCGCGCCGCATACTTCCAGCCGGCCACAATCAGGGCGAGCACGCCCGGGAAAAAGAACAGGAAGTAGAGCACCAGTTCTATGGACGCTTGGACCTTTGGCTTCAAAAGGCGGTAGACGAAGTCGCCGCGCACATGCCCGTCACGTGACAGGGTGTAAGCCCCGGCCATCATGAACAAGGTGCCGTACATCATGTAGCTGACATCGAAGGCCCAGGATGTCGGGTCGCGCAGCACGTAGCGCACGAAGACTTCGTATCCCACGCCGAAGGTCATAACCAGGATCAGCCAGGCGAAAGCCTTGCCGAACCAGGCCGAAATTTTGTCTGCAAAGACGATGTACCGTTCCATGGAACGCCCCAGAGATTACAAAACGAAAAATTCAACCAGCATTGTTGCTGATTGCGGTGGGGGCGACACCGAACAGTGCCGCCCCCCGCAACTTCAAGGCCTTGATCGACTTTGTTTAGAAGTTGATCTTGCCCGGGAAGTAGTGCTGGTAGGCCAGCTTGTAGTCGGCCGAGTTCATCAGGTCGTAGAACGCAACACGCTCGGACCAAGCCTTCTGGCTCGCGACAACCTTCGCGAAGAAGGGATCAGCCTCAAGGCCTTCGAGGACCTTGTCCCAGGAATCCAGCTGCGCCTTCATGATCGAAGTATCGGTGCGATAGACGTTCACCTTGTCTTCGTTGATCAGCTTCTGCAGATCCTTCGAATAGGTGTCCATGGCCAGGCCATAGCTCGCCGTATTCGCTGCCTCGGCCGCATACTCCAGGATCGCCTGCTGTTCAGCCGGCAGCGATTCGAAGCGCTGCTTGTTGAAGATGATCTCGAAGAACTCAGCCGCCTGATGGTAGGAGCCCAAGTGATAGTGCTTCGAGACATCCTGCGCGCCGAACTGGCTGTCGGCGGTCGGGTTGTTGAACTCGAAAGCCTCGATCACGCCGCGCTCCAGCGCCGGAACGATTTCACCACCGGGAAGCTGGGTCACTTTCAGGCCCATGCCCTGCATGATGTCCGTGGCCAGACCGACGGTACGGTACTTCAGGCCCTGCATCTGATCGACGTTTTCAATGTGCTTCTTGAACCAGCCCAGCGGTTGGGTCGGCATCGGCATGGTAAAGAAGCCAACGGTGTTGATCTTCAGGATGTCGTTGACCAACTCCTTGTAGAGTTCCTTGCCGCCACCGTAGTGGATCCAGGCCAGGATCTGCGAAGCATTGGCGCCGAAGACCGGGCCGGTGCCGAAGAGGGAAGCTGCCTTGTTCTTACCGTACCAGTAGGCCGTCACCGTGTGAGCGGCATCCAGAACGCCGTCGTGGCAGGCGTCCTGCACCTGAAAGGCCTTCACGACCGAACCTGCGGGCAGGTAGTCGATCTTCAAGCGACCGCCCGACATTTTGCCGACACGCTCGGTGTACTGCTTGGCCATGTCGCTAAAAATCGACTTGGCGCCCCAGGAACCCTGCATCTTCAGGGTTACCGTCTGCGCGCGCGACACCTGCGGCATGGCGATGACGCCAGTCGTCGCCGCACCGGCGGCAATGGCGCCGCCTTTCAGCAGCTTACGGCGTGACAGTTTTTTGTCTTGGGTGTTCTCTTTCACAGCTTTCCTCCCTTTGCATTATTGATCCGTTGTGGATCGGCCATTCATAGGCTTCTTGCTGATCTAAGGATCAGACGTTACCAACCCACGAAAAGTAACACATTTCAGCGCCACGCCCTCTGCGATTCATCCATTTTGGGAATTCAAACAGTCGCGTGTAGCCGGATCGCCTGCGCCCCGAGGCAATCGCCCGGACATGGCCGCAGTTCGATCTTTTAAATTTTCATAGAATGCCAGCCGCCCGTGCCTGCCGCTCCGCGGCTGGCTTCGACATCTCTTGGCCTGTCGACGGCACCGGCTCACTTTCCTCCCCGTTCTTGTTTGCTTGCCGCCGCCCCTGTGCCGAGGCTTTCAATGCGGCCAATTCCCGTATCGCGGAAACCAATTCCAATATGCACGACTTGCAGCGCCGTCTACAACAGATTTTGATGGTGCAATGGATTGTTTTGCATACCAGTTTCCGCTGCAGACCGTGCTTCCCGTCCTGCCTCTTTCTGCTAGCACATCTCTACCAAAAGCCCAAGACTGGTCTGACCACTTACCCGACTTAAACCCACACATTGCCGCGAGCGCTACGTTGACCAGCCCCCCAGGGCTTGCGACTATCGGTTGAACCTAGTTACTCCGGATCTGAGACCCGATGTCCCGCCTCCGCCGCCAAATCCTTGCCGTCGCCCTGCTGCTGTCCGGTGGTTTCGCCAGCGCCCCAGCAGCGGCCGGCGAATTGACTCTCAGTGACGTAGATACATCCGAGTTGATGACTCTGCTCATGATCGGTCAACCCGAGCAGGTTGTCCGGGAGGCGACGAGGATGGCCGACGGATTGCGGCCGACAGACGATCCGGACAGCGTTCACTTGATTGGCGAAATCCTGACCTTCCGCTGCAAGGCTCACAACGATCTCGGCCAGTACGTAGAGGCAAGGGCCTCCTGCCTCGAAGCCATCGCAATCTTCGAAGCGGCGGAAAAGGACGATCGCCCCGGCAAATGGCACACGGAAGACTTTCACATCGCCCAGGCCCTTTCCCACCTCGCGACGACATATGCGGAGACCGGAGACCTGGAAGGCGCGCTGGAGGTGCGCCTAAAGGAGCTACAACGCGATGCCGGCGGCAGTGCGGAGAAAGTCCGGCGGCTGGTACAGGTCGGTGAACTGCAAATGAGTCTGGGACGTTTCCGCGAGGCCGAAGCCTCCTATGTCGGGGCTATCGCCGCGCAGGCCGAGATCCGGCGCGACGAACGGAACATGCAGCCCATTCCTTACGTCAATCTCGCCATACTCTACCAACTTGAAGAACGCTTTGGCCGGGCCGAGGAAGTCTTGATGGAAGGCATTGCCGATGTGGAGCAGACCCAGGCCGTTCTCGCCGAGCGCAATGCCAAGTTCGGTCTGCATTCACACGAGCTCAAATCGATTGCCTTCTATCTTCATTTCCATTCTCAAACAATCGGCTGGGTCTACTTCCACCAGGGCCGGTTCGATGAGGCCAAGGAAACCGCCCGTGATGTACTCGCGTACTACGAAGCAGAAAGGATGTTCGGCATCGACATGATCACGGACGTCAAAATCCTGCTCGGACGCATCGAGGATGCCGAGCATCCGGGTTCTCCGGCAGCAAGGAGCTATCTGCAATCAGCCGTAGAGCTTCAAGGTTCTTCCGACTTCATGCGTGCCATTGCCCAGTATGAATTCGCGCGTCACCATCTGCTGGCAGACAACGATGCCGCCGCAGAACCCTACTCGCGGGTAGCGGTGGCGACCCTGGCCTGGATTGAAGGCGAGGTCAGCCTGCACACAGCGCGCGCGAGAGTTACCCTCGCGCGCGTCTTCCAATTCCAGGCCAAGTACGACGAGGCTCTCGCACCCGCGCAGGCTGCCTTTGCCGCGCAATGGCTACACCTTCCGCCTTATCACAGCGAGGTCGGCGAGACCTTAGCCTTGATGGCTGAACTCTATGCCGCGGTGGGAAATGAAAAGAACCTGAGCGCAACCAAGTCCCTCATCGAGCGCCACAAAGCCGCCCGCGTCGCCTTCGAGAACGGCAAGTGATCCGTTCGCCCCTCGCCTAACCCAACATCCTCTCGCGCTGGGGATCGAACAGCGGTTCGGGTTGCAGCTTCGCGGGCCGGCGGTCGCCGAGAATCTCGATTTCGAAGTTGCCCTCTGAATTTGCCAACGCCGCCGGCACATAGGCCAGCGCCACCGAACAGTCGGCATGGTGCGCGTAGCCGCCGGAAGTGACCCAGCCGACCACCGCGCCGTCGCGCCAGACCGCTTCGTCGCCGACCACGTCGGCCTCATCCACGTCGACGATGAAGGTGACAAGGCGCAGTTTGGGGCCCGTCTCCTTCTCCTTCAACACGGCGTCGCGGCCGATGAAGGCGTTCTTGCGCAGATCGACGAAGCGGTCGAGCCCCGCTTCCATCGGCGTGTAGATCGGGCGGTATTCGCGCGCCCAGGTGCCATAACTCTTCTCCAGGCGCAGGGAGAGGATTGCGCGGAGGCCGAATTGACAGAGGCCAAGATCCTCGCCCGCCGCCAGCAGATCGGCATGGAGGCGGCGCAGGTCGTCGGGCGCCACCCAGAGCTCGTAACCGAGGTCGCCGGTGAAGTTGATCCGACCGACCCAGGCCGGCACCATGCCGAGATCCATGCGGCGAAAGTCCATGAAGGGAAAGGCCGCATTGGACACGTCGGTGTCGGTGAGCCGCGCCAGCAGCTCGCGAGACTTCGGCCCGGCGATGATGAAGCCCTGCAGATCGCGGCTGCGAGACTGCAGGCGGACGCCGCTCTCCGGCAGGTGCTGCTCGAACCAGCGCAGGTGGTAGTCCTCGGCAATGCCCGACCCGAAAATGAAGAAGCGCTCCGGCCCCACCTTGGCGACGGTGAAGTCGCCGATGATCTTGCCGGCGGGGTTCAGCATCGGCGTCAGCACCAGGCGCCCTTCCCGCGGCATGCGGTTGGTCAGCAGGTGCGAGAGCCAACCCTCGGCCTCGGGGCCCGTCACCTCGTACTTGGCGAAGATGGCTGTCTCCGTCATGCCGACGGCCTCGCGCACCGCCTTGCACTCGGCCTTCGCCGGTTCGAAGGCATTGGATCGGCGATAGGTCGGCGTCTCGAAGGGCTCGACACCTTCGGGCGCGAACCACAAGGCATGCTCCATGCCGTAAGACGCGCCGAATACGGCATTGGCGTCCTTCAGGCGGTCGTAGATCGCCGTGGTGCGCAACGGCCGCGCCGCCGGAAGCTCCTCGTTCGGGAAGGTGATCCTGAAGCGCCGGCCGTAGTTCTCGCGGACCTTGGCGTTGGTGTAAGCCATGGTTGCGTAGTCGCCGAAGCGCGCGACGTCCATGGCGAAGACGTCCATGCCGGGATCGCCCTCCACCATCCAGTTGGAGAGCGCCAGGCCGACGCCGCCGCCCTGGCTGAAGCCCGCCATGACGCCGCAGGCGACCCAGAAGTTCTTCAGGCCACGCACCGGGCCGACCAGGGGGTTGCCGTCGGGCGCGAAGGTGAAGGGTCCGTTGATGACCTGCTTGATGCCGGCGGTCTCCAGCGCCGGGAAGTGGTCGAAGGCCATGTCGAGGTTGCCGGAGATGCGATCCATGTCCGGCTGCAGCAACTCGTGGCCGAAGTCCCAGGGCGTCTGCTTGGGCGACCAGGGCACGCAGTTACGCTCGTAGGTGCCCATGACCAGGCCGCCGTGCTCCTGGCGCATGTAAATCTCGGCGCCGAAGTCGATGCAGTGCGGCAGTTCCTGGGAACGCCCGCTCACCTCCGACATCTCGTCGGTGATGAGGTAATGGTGCTCCATGGCGAGCACCGGCAGTTCCAGGCCGACCATGCGGCCGACCTCGCGCGCCCAGAGCCCGCCGCAGTTGACGACGTGCTCGGCCTTGATGCCGCCCTTGTCGGTGATGACCTCCCAGCCGCCGTCCTTCAGCGGCTGCAGATCGACGACGCGGGTGAAGCGTTCGATCTCGGCACCGCCGAGGCGCGCGGACTTGGCGTAGGCATGGGTAACGCCGGAGGGATCGACGTGGCCTTCCATCGGGTCGTAGAGCGCGCCGAGAAAACGCTTCTCGTTGATCAGGGGATGGCGCTCCTTGGCTTCCTCGATGGAGATGAGTTCGGTCTCCAGGCCCAGCACCCGTGCCGTGCCCTGGGTCACCTTCAGGAAGTCGAGCCAGGCCGGCGTGTCCGCCAGCATGAGGCCGCCGGGCATGTGCACGCTGCAGGACTGGCCGGAGATCTCCTCGATCTCCTTATAGAGTTCAATGGTGTAATGCTGCAGCTTGGCGACGTTGGGATCGCTGTTGAGCGTGTGCATGCCGCCGGCGGCGTGCCAGGTCGAGCCCGAGGTCAACTCGCTGCGTTCCAGCAGGACGACGTCGCGCCAGCCCGCCTTGGTCAGGTGATAGAGGACACTGCAACCAACGACGCCGCCGCCGATGACCACGACCTGAGCATGAGACTTCATAAAAACATTCCTTGTTCGAACGCCACGACAGACTCGCCACTTCCACGAATAGTCGGCCGGCCGGCGCCTTTCAGGTCCGCAAGCGACAGTTCATGCCGCCCAGAGCAAAGGGGAACAAAATGGCGCTTCCCGCGTCACACCTTGGAGCCACAAAATGACCTTGGCCAGAACGAAGTGGCTTGCCTAGCTTCCCAACAGAATAACGGGAACCGCCGGCCTTCCCGAAGGACACGATGAGAGAGTAACGAGAGGCTTTGCCATGTCGAAATACTTTTCCCGGCGCAGCTTGCTGCGGTGGGCCGGAGGCACTGCCGGGGCCGCGGCGCTGCTCGGCCCGCTCGAAGGCCTTACCCGGACGACAGGGCGACACGACGGGCTGCGCTACGGCCCGGCCCAGCCGTTCTCATTCGAGGCGCTGATCCGGCGCGCCCGCGCCCTGGCCGGTGAGGACCACAAACCGCCCTATCGTCCGAAACCCGAGGTGGTGGAGCGGATCGACTATGAAGCCCACGGCAAGATCCGCTTCCGCCCTGAGCTTGCCGCGCCCAGTACCTACCCGGCGACCTTCTTCCACCTGGGACGCTTCTTCGGCAAGTCGGTGAAGATGCATGCGCTGCAAAACGGGGCGGCACGCGAGATTCTCTATTCGCCGGACTACTTCGAGATGCCGGCAGATTCCGTCGCCCGGCACTTGCCGGAAAACTCCGGCTTCGCCGGCTTCCGCCTGCAGGAGTCAACCGAGCGCGGCGACTGGCAGACCCACGACTGGATCGCCTTCCTCGGCGCCTCCTACTTCCGCGCCATCGGTGAGCTGGAACAATACGGTCTTTCGGCGCGCGGCATCGCCGTCGACGTCGCCGCCAGGGGGACCGAAGAGTTCCCCGACTTCACCGAGTTCTACATCGCCCCGGCCACCGATGCCGAAGCGCCGGTCGAGGTCTTCGCGCTGCTCGACGGGCCCAGCGGCACCGGTGCCTACCATTTCACGCTGACCCGTGGCGCCGGCGTGGTGATCTAGGTGAAGAAGGTGCTCTGCTTGCTTCGCGCC
>PJEL010002424.1_pt1 | contig 17170 bp, 31 predicted proteins | sample 1853271 | NCBI WGS metagenome assembly PJEL01 (sample SAMN08108733, study PRJNA415343) | Invertebrate metagenome, whole genome shotgun sequencing project. | host: Globobulimina | place: Sweden: Gullmar Fjord | collected 2015-08
TTGAGGCGGCTTCGGGGGTGTCTGTAGCGGCTTGAGGCGGCTTCGGGGGTGTCTGTTTTCTCAGTTTTCCGCTTCAGGGGGTGAGTCTCCGACCCTGTTTTTCGAGTTTGAAAATAAATGTTGACTTTGAAACCGCTTTAATATATCTTTAATTTAAACGATAACGAAAGGTGGTAAACGTGGATGACTGTTTATTCAGCGAAATTTCAAAAATGTTAAAAAAATTGGGGGCACCAGCCCTCGCGGTCTCCGCGATTAATTCTCTCGGAGATACACTCACAGAAAAAGAGGTTGTTTCATTTCTATCAAATTTGAACGGCTCTTTTGTTAAAGTGACTAGGGAAAATAATTTTTGCCGAGTATTTCAGGTGCCCCCTGAGTACCCTTCAGGGTTTTGCTTCGGTGGAGGTATCCCTACTAATTTTCAGATGGTTGATTGGTTCAACCCAGTATGTTCTGACGAAATAGGCGGCCCCCTCTCAGAGATATGCGATGTACCTAAACTAACAAGTTTCATACAAAAGAAATCGTATGCGGAACATGGTGGCAAACTACTAGTTATGTGCGATTTCGGCGTGGTGTTCGTCGTAGATTGCGGGGGTGAATGACATGCCTGATATATACACGAGTGACCCGTTAAATAAAACAGCGGCGGTCGTTGTTTCTCAAAAAGGTTGTACTTCTCACGAGGGTTTCACACCTGAGCAACACCGCGATAACTGGATCGCAAGATCCCAACACTTGGCCAGTATCCTCGGCGGCATGGGTAAGGGCGACCCTCGGAGGTCGGCGCCTGCTAAGGAATATCGAGAGATTCAATTAAAATTAACAGTGTTGAAAAAGAACCGCACTTCGCGAGATTTGAAGCATTATATAATTGATGTTTTGAAAGAGCGATGCACGAGACATCAGTGGGATATGATAGTGGAAAAAGCTGAAAAGAGGAAGGAGAAAGATAATGCCTGTGTATCAATTAAAACCTGACCCAGATAGAAACTGTATAGGGTGCGTTGCTGACAACGACCGGGTGATGTGCGACAGGTTGAAAGGGTGTTGCGGTGACTCAATACTAGTCCCTGTTCCCGGAGCCCGTCGAGCTACACACGCGGACTTCATCAGTCGAATTGGTAAACACTTGCGCGAAAAACGAGAGATACAAAAAACAATTAGATTTTTAACCGGAACCGGGGTGTTTATTTATGAAATCTGAAATAGAGGGGGATACCCTTATGAAATCTGAAATAAAATCCGACATTAATCTGACGGTTACGGTAAGATTGAATGGGGGTGAAATTAGGGCGTTGGACGCTTTGGCAGGGTACGGCACCGACGAATTTCTAAAAGTTTTTTATCAAAAAATGGGTAAGCATTATCTGAAACCCCACGAGGGTGGAGTCCGATCATTATTCGCAAGAGTTAAGGGATTGCGTTTCGAAATGAATCGTGTCGATGAAATGCGCGCGTGTTTTAAACAGATTGGGAGGGGTATAGGGTGTTATTAGCTTTAAAAGATTTAAAATATTATGCGGAATTAAATGGTATTACAGAGGGTAATTTGTTGGTGAAAATAGATTCTCTCGATCTCCAGGGCGCGAATCTCCGGAGTGCGGATCTCCAGGGCGCGAATCTCCAGGGCGCGAATCTCCGGAGTGCGTATCTCCGGAGTGCGAATCTCCGGAATGCGAATCTCCGGGGTGCGAATCTCCAGGGCGCGGATCTCCGGAGTGCGGATCTCCAGGGCGCGAATCTCCGGAGTGCGAATCTCCGGAGTGCGGTTGGGAATAATGCTCAAATTAAAACCGTACAATCCGGGCGTTATGTGATTAATATTGTCCCAGTGTTAAAGGTGATACAGATAGGTTGTAAAAGATACACCATCGAGGAATGGATGGGTTTCGATGATAAGGCTATCGATTCTCTGGATCGTGGCGGAGCCCTGTGTTGGTGGAAAACTTGGAAACCAATACTGGCTAAGATACTGGAGTCTACATGTTAAAAGCTTTAAAAGAGTGTTGTGCTGGGGAAAGCCCCCGTCCGGTTACATCCGGAATCGGGGTTCTCGAACATAACGGAAAACTATCTTACGTATCATTAGACGGGAAAACCCTCCTGTGGTTGATAGGTGCTGCGGCCGAAACAGCGCGGAGGGAAATCCTTGTGGAGTGCGGTTTCGATTACGGCCGGGATTATGGCCCAGGTTGCGTTCTGTATCTACATCGGGAAACATCGGAAATAGGATTTGAAGAATATCCGGATTTTCGGCAGGTTATCCCGAAAGAAACCACGAACCCTGAGAAAGACCGGCCGTACTTTTCAGCGGAGATAATGAGGCGGTGTCAAATCGTTTGGAACGACATACATGAAGTACCCCGAGACTGGTATTACCCGCAGTTCTGGACCACCAGTGACGTCGCGCCTTCGATGAGCTATAACGACACTCAGGACGCTTTATTCTTAACGATGGGGTCGAAAATGTATGGCGGACAAAAACAATATGGGTTCAAACGGGAAATAATTGCTAACTTTAAGTAAAAGGTGGGAAAAGAGTATGGATTTACAAGACATAGGGTTTTATACCCTTTCAGATGACCGAGCACGTAACGCCGGAATATCTTCACCCTTGTGGAGATGCGAGTTACTAATAACCTCACAATGTAATTTTAAATGTCCCTACTGTCGGGGGACGGATATGTCGGCAGATATAACTTTTGAGCATGCCAAAAAAATTGTAGATATTTGGGCGAGTCAAGGTCTGAAAAACATTAGGTTTTCCGGTGGTGAGCCAACAATTGTCCCTTGGTTGCCGGAATTAGTCACATATGTAGGTTCTAAATCTTCTATAGAAAGGATCGCTATCTCAACCAACGGCACTGAATCTTTGAAATATTATCAAGATTTGGTTCGTAGAGGTGTGAGAGATTTTTCCATCTCTTTAGACGCGTGTTGTGCCTCGTATGCAGACATAATGTCGGGTAAAACCGGATATTTCGACACTGTATCTGAAAATATAAAGGAATTATCGAAAATGACATACGTAACCGCCGGGTGTGTTTTTGATAAAAATAATGTTAATATGTTTCTTAAAACTTTAGAGTACGCCGAAGCGCTTGGGGTTTCTGATATCCGGATCGTATCGTCCGCCCAGTATAATGAAATGTTAACGGCGATAAAGAAGATTCCAGATAATTTACGAGGGAAATTCCCCATATTAAATTATAGGGTGAATAATTATTTAGAAGGCCGCAATGTTCGGGGTCTAAAATCAAGTGATAATAACAGATGTCCGTTGATGCTCGATGATATGGCTGTAAAAGGAGACAAACACTACCCGTGTATTATTAAAATGCGCGAAGGCTGCGCCCCGATAGGTCTGGTTAACACACATATGCGGTCTGAAAGGCTCGCATACTACATGCATTTTGACACGCAGAGGGATGATATCTGCAAAAACAACTGTTTGGATATTTGTGTCGATTACAATAACAAGTTTCGGGAGCTGAATGATGCATAAAGTTCCAAACGGTAAAAAAGGTATATGGGAAGTGTCGGACTTCACAGTGACGCCCGGTGAGGCTAAGATGTTTAATCTCAGGAGTGGTCGCCGACACATCAACCCCGGTGTTTATAAGAAGTTGACCCGGAACGGTGCGGTAATCATGAGTAATACCCCTGCCGAACTCCAGGATCACGAGGAATTTATTCGCGGGGCGAAAGATTCAAAGCGGATATTGATAAACGGGCTCGGACTGGGAGTTGCGTTATCTGAAATACTGAAATCAGATACTCCCGAAGAGATAATAATTGTTGAAAAATCACAAGATGTAATTGATCTCGTAGCGGACGCATACCTGAAGGATAAAAGGGTTGGAATTTGGGTCGGGTGCGCGTTTGATTATAAACCGGAAGGTCGATTCGACACAGTGTGGCATGATATCTGGGACGATATATGTGAAGATAACCTCCCAGAGATGAAGAAATTACACCGTAAATATTATGGTAAAACAGCGTGGCAAGGCTCATGGTGTCGTCGGGAGTGTGTTCAATGCGCACGTTAAAAGAATTGAAAGCGTTGAAGTTCCCGACACGACACGAGATGGATTTAATAATATCCGGACAGGATGCCTACATCAACCACCTTGAAAAAGAATTATTAGTGTTGCCTGAAGCAAAGTATAAACTTGAGTATTACCCTGCGATAGGGTGCCCTTGCAAAGAATTGGAATTTGAAACTAAGGCGGAACTTATCGCCGCGAAGGACAGCATTTCGTATATGTTGCTTTTTATGCAAGATGAATTAAAAATCATGAGCGATTACAGTAACATGTCAGTGTGTTTCGAAAAAGTTGACGGCGACTGGGGGGAGATCGAGATTTAATTAGGGGGCTTCGTTAAAGTCGAATAGACCCTTGAGACAGTTTGGAAGGAACGCCTGGCTTTCTCTCGCGGAGGATTTGGATACGGGTGAAACTCCCACGCCCCCACCATTTTTTACTTAGGAGATTATAACTATTAAAGGAGAAATATGAAAAATAAAAAAGAGATGACATGCGTGATATGTGGGAAGATGTTCGATAGTACAACGAACCGCACCCAAACAGCGTGTGGGTTGAAGTGTCGGAAAATTCGGGAACGGCAGAGAAATGCATCTCGAAACGCATTTAGAGCACCGTCGAAAGAGTGTGTTGAGTTTTTCCTGGAATATTCGGGGAAAAAACGTTTTACCGAAGCGCTTGAAGAAACATTTAATTTATTGAAAGGTGGGGAGTGATGTACTATTACTTACAATTAGACGAAGAAACCCAACGGAGCGACCAAAGACTCATCGATGGGAAGTGGGAACCTATTTCCCCGAGTGACGTTGGCCTGAAAATCGGCGACGATTCAGGTATCTCAGCGGACACTGTCCGACGCGAAATGGGTCGGGGTCTTGCTGCGCAGAAATTAGTCGCAACTGGAGTCTTAACATTGGCGAACAAGTATATTGACGCTATGGAAGAACTCGAAGAAGTCAAGACGAAATCCACAGAAAAAGATTTAAAGATTTTGAAATTGATGCAATGTTTCCGAGGCAAGGTATTCGCGTGTGTTTTAGAAGGTGGTGGGCTTCAACCTGAGATTAAGAAATTTATTGAGTCTCGGGGAGGTGTCGTCCATTTTATTAAAGAAATCAGTTCAGTGGGTATGGCTGACACCCCCTTGGATATGGAAATGTCTGTTATACATGAGATAATGTTTGCCGCATACATGAAGGTTTGGGGGGACATATATGCCTGAGAATAAAATACCGTGGAAGCTATGTAATTGTTTCACCTGTGTTGGGGACTGCAGTCACCCGAGGTGTAATAAGTTTTACATTGAGAAAGCTTGGTGTGAACAGTGCTCTAAAAGCCGGACATGTATTTCGTATTCTAACGAGTTCGGAAGGGGGGGGACGTCCCACCTCCTGTTGGAAAGGTGAGACATTTAACTAAAAGGGAAATTCGAAACGAACTTTTCGGGATATTGTCGATGTGCGACGCTTTTTCCGAAAAAGAATCGATGGTCGGTGGTGAAAAAAGAGAGGAAATGGTGAAATATTTGCCAAAAATAATCGCAGCGAGAATAATGGATTTACAAGATTTAATTGAGAAAAGTTCCATCAGCTAAGAAAGGATCAGTATGAATAAAGGTGAAACATTTAAAATTGATGAGAAATATCATAAAGCTATCAAGGTTCATATCGAAGAATCTAAAAACTCAATAATAGCGTTCAACGCTGCTATCAATATGAAGAAAACTGCGAGTGAAAACCTGTGGGCGTTGATACACGATTTACACCCGGAGTTAAAAGATTTTTCAGTTAATTTCAATCACGAAAGTTTAGAGATATCGATAATTGGAGATAAAAAAGATTCGTAGAGTAGGAGTGGGCTGGTTGGACAGCCCACTCATTTCGTCACGCCTGACACATCCAAGCGATTAATAATATCACGCATCCGAAAACAACAATACCTACACCCCCTATAATATTCGACATTAGACGTTTTTTAAGTATCTGCGTGTTCAATTCTTGTTCCCAGTACATTTCCACAGCGGTATAGTCAGTCGACGGGCTGTCAATTGTACTCGTGCCGCAGACAGGACACTCCACATACAACCCGCATTTACATTTACATTCTTTAGTATTCGGCTGTTCGCCACACGTACACAATCTTAACATAATGGACACTCCTTTTCAGTGCATACTTCTGTATCATTATCCCAATTCCCGCAATAGTCGTCATTTTCACCCGCAACATCTATACATTCCACTTTCACGCTGCTCTCCCAGTCCACGGGGAGTTTTTCCGAATGTTCCCCGTCATCTATCGACGTTAACACCTCCCCAACTCGTTCACCGTGGACGAATCGCAGGAGTAACATGTTGGCGGCGTCGACCAACATTTCTAAATTTTTCGTAGACTCAAAACGTTCAAGTCTTTTCCGAGCCTCCTGGACCAAGTCATATTCACTGTAATCTTGGTTTTCAATGAGACCATATCGGAAAGCCCCGAAAATTAGTCGATCCCTCATAGCTTTTTCAAACCGTGGAGACCACTCTGATTTCCGGAGTTTTTCCAGGCTCGGAAGTTTCTCAGGTGGTTTCGGTCGGAACCGTTCCGGAACGGTTTTCAACCAACATTCGCGTAAAAACAATTGTTCGTTCATTTGATTTCGATCTCCGTTTCGGCGTAGTCAGGATGGTCATTATCGAAACATCTCGGCATGACAGACAATGGACATGAACTGCAAGCCTCAAGATGTTTTTCACATATCGCCCGTTTTTGAGACATTGTTAAATCTTTATATTTTGCCATTACGATTCACTCCCACCTGACGTATACAATGTTGTTAATCCCATTAAACCTTCTGGAGTGTTTGTGGGTGTGATAGATATGATCTCTTTTATGTCTGTTTCGTCGAAAAACTCTTGCAGCTTTGATTCAATATGCCGATATCCACTAACTACCAGTTTCACCTTTAACCCGTCAGCGACACCCTTTTGCTTTTCCAGTATGGACAAAACACTACTGATCTCCTCATACACGCATTCCGCCTCTTCTTTATCACAAGGTGCTGAAACTATACATTGCACCGCTTTTAATCGCTCAATAATCTCTTTGTTCGTACCCATTACGATTTAAACCCTTTCTTTTTATACGCTTGAAAAGTCTCCAAAGTCATACTTTCGATAACTTGGATATCTCGTTTTAAAACTGCGATTAATTCATTTTTCGACTTCTCAAAGGTTTTATTAACTTCGTGAAGACCACCTGGCGGCCGGACAAAATAGCCGGCTATCTTATAACATATGTTTGCTTTTTCGAACTTGTCCGCATCCCGCATGTTCCCACCTTTACCCGGTCTTTACGACCGATAATTTAGAGTTAAAAATATTCCCACTCTGAGCCGCTTCATACCGTTGTTCGATTTCTTTCGCGCCCCTAAGTTCCCTTAATTTACTATCGTTTTTCACGTACAATCTCGGTTTCCCGTTATCCGTCATCAGGTGACTATTGACGCGCCCCCCTTTTAAACCGGGATGATATTCATACCCCAGCGAAGACATGACTTCCCGGCGTTTTTGTCGAGGCAATCTTCGAGAATTTCGAGTGTCTGTCAACAAATCGTCCAGTTTCATTGACGAAACCCAACCGCCGACGAAACCGATCCGACCTTCGTCGATTGCTTCAAGGATTTCCTGTTCAATACTTCCCCGGGAGGCTGCGATCGCCTCTTCAGTGCTGGACGTCTGCGGCGCCCTGTGACACACTGTTGCCGGGTTTAATTTCGCTGGAATTTTATAGGTGTGTAATAACTCGTTTACGATTGCGTACCCGGAGCATTTCAACCATTTGTATAGGTTTGGGAAATAATTCCCGTCCATCCTCTGCCTCCGGATATCGTCTGGAGTTTGCTGAGCCGTATAAAACACGGCGAACCGTCGATCTTTCTCTGTCTTTCGAATAGCATCTTTGTGATTACTATTTAGAATGAAATTACAACATATATCCGCTGTAATCTGATCAACGCCTTTCCCTTGTATTTCGATCCCATCCCCATTCGTGATCATCGGTTTCAGGGTTTCGATAGTTTCCAGCTTGTTATCTGGGATATAAACATCTTCGATGGTTATTAGTAATTTATTCATCAACCACGAATTGAACCTCGTGTCGAGCTCCTTCGCGTTCGGGACGAAAGTGTATTTCGCACCCAGGGCGTATTTTAGACACCTCGACAACATCGTCTTTCCATTACCCTCAACGCCTTGTATCAGCGGAGCCCATTGAAATTTAACACCCTTGTGTTGTACGCAGGCCGCCATATATGCCAGAAGGATGTCCCGATCAGTTTTGACAGGTAATAGTTTCCCCATGTGATCAATGAAGGGTGTTGCGTCCCCCAGTTTACGTTCGGTTTTTACCGGGACGTACACATTCACAAGGTTTCGGCCCTCAAAATTGTAAACCTCATTCGGTTTTAGATCAGGTTTGAAACATATCCCATCCGCTTTCGGGTGTCGGATTATTTGACTCTCGGTAAAAGCTTCCCACGCTTTTTTTGTTGTTTTTGAATCCCCGGTGTCATCCAGCTGAAACACATACCCACCAAACATCGCGTTGAATCGTTCCGGGTTTAACAAGTCGCCCTTCGCCGTAAGAATCCGGTGGAGATCTTGGACATACACGCAGTTAGCAAATAATTCGAGTTGCAAATCTTTGCCGAGAAACTGAAATCCCGACACCACTTCAGGGCCGCCCATGGCGTCCGGTTTTTTAATATCTTCGGATTTTACATCACTCCGCTGGGGGTTGTAAACGTCTTTTTGTTGAGACACGGCGACGGTGATCGTCCGTTCAAGGTAGTAGCCTTCTCTCGATGCCCATTTATCACGGGAAAGACCCGACACGTGCATCAACTCCAACATTCTTGGGCAGTCTTTCCCAGTCCAGAACGCGAGATGTTGTGCGAGTGCTGCGTCGGCCGCACTTGCGTTGAAGGGTTTCTCCCCTTTTGGATCAGGGTACGCGACAGCCAATACTTCTTCGTTACATTCCCACAAGTCACGCACTGTCGCACGATTATGTCCGAACAGTGCTGCCGCACTTGCCGACCTCAGCATTTTCCCGATTAATTTTTTATTGTCTTTCGGGCCGTACCACTCTTTGACAGGGCCTTCATTCCAGTCGAGATTCTGCCCTGTTGGGTGTGATTCAAAATATTCTTGAATAGTATTTAATAAGGGTGCTGTACAATTATACCCCGCGTCACCCACGATTTGACTTTCGGTCAGTGCCACGAATCGCCCTGAGGTGTATAATTCCAGCCCGAGGGGTTTATTATCACACCCGTGAACAGGCTCTACACCCGTATAAGTTCCGAATACATGAAGACCTCTATTAGAGTACGACACTTCGGCAGCACACCCCGCAAATGTTTTCAACATTTTTTCAGCAATCTCATTCCACTTTCCATTGACGAGACAACCATCAATGTCAAGAAAGAAAAACGGGTCGTTGGCGGTGAAAACAAAACCTATTTTTTGCGATTTCGCGCGGGCCTGGTCGTAGGTCAACCATGTGTCAGGATTCGTTGGATTTCCTGCACGGTTTGTCCGATAATCAAGAGGGACTTTTCTCCCGTCAGATGTCAAGCGCCATATTATAAATTGCTTGTATTGTTTTAGGGCTTCGATTCCAATCATTATTAGATATCTTTCAGGGTTATGTTATCACGGATGGAGATCTTAACAACGAACTTTCTAATCATAGACATATCTCCGAGATAATGTGAAATCAAAGCAGGGGACACGTTCGCGGTTTTCGCGATGTCCTTCCGAGTCATTGTATTGTAAGGGATTCGTTTCGCCGTTGCGATCAGCGCTTGTATAATGTGTTTCTTTCGAAGCGCCGCGAAAACCCGGTATTTCACACGGGGTCTCTCCGCAAAATCACCTATTTCGAGTATTATCTCGGAAAAAGATTTTTTCGCGAAATGCTCGAATGACCCCGGCGGGATACCTAACTCTTTACATAGATTTTTTTTACTTAGGTTAATAATACCGTATTTTTTCGCCGCTCGACGAGCAGTTTTAACCATGTTCACGATTTATGTTCCTTTCATTCTTGTTTTAGACTAATATACATTACCGCCGTCAATGCCGGATATTATTTGTGTGGCCTACACGAACATCCCTCACCATTTATGATAAAGACCTCATCGAAATTTATCATGGTGGGCCTTATAACATAGTGGCCTGTAGCAGGGGAGAGCATTTGGGGGTTCTCAGTTGACCCCAATATATCCAGGCCTTTAAACAATTTACCCTTATTTCTTAAATTAAAGGATGATGCACACCAATTTATATGTTTTTCGTCCATAAATTTGAATTCCCAATAAATAACCTTCAGTTCACTCGTCATCATATCGCCAGAGATAATCCTCCTACTTTGCGCGGTAAGAATTCTTAATTTTTCAATTTTTAAATTTTTTCTTTGGCTAGCGCAGTAATTCATCTTTAAAAATCTATTAATAGATTTTTGCTTCGACTCATCATCGTTCATATGGCACCACCCGTCGGTGTTGACAAAAGTAACAATGGTTTTATCATTTAAGATAACACCGCCATTCTCGCGGTTTGTTTTTATGTCTTGCAATTCCATGTGTTACCCCCTGATAAATTGAAAATATCCGTACGCCCAAAAGTTTTGGAATCCACACTTTGAACATTCTGTTTCACATTCACACACTACGTGTTCGATTCTATCTGTAACGTTAATCCTGTTATATCCACCGCATTTTACACAAGTCCCACAATCATCGGTGTGAGCCGCGCAACTCATTTTAAAAATTCCTCAATAGCAGTAATTAGCTCCTTAGCTATGCCGTTTGTTTTTTCGCTTTGATATTCGTCTGGAAGATGGTCTACAGCCTTATCTAATATGTATAACAGGTGACTGGCTTCATTCATAGCAAGAACCACTTCTAATAGTTTTATTTCACTAGTATCCATAAATTATTTTCCTTTCTCTTTTATATACACCCGTTCCACTCCCGGGGACATTGGACATAGCGGCGGCCTCTCTGTCCGGTTTTTAAATACACGATCCACACAGTTATTACACCGAAACACTTCGTATGTTTTACCCAATTTACCACACCCCCGTCGAGAATGATGCGTCTCCACCCATTGACCGGACGATATCGATAAACCTTTTCTGAGCGGTTTCTTTAGGCGTGCCTGCATAGACCCACCCGGGACACTTCATTTCACGGGCGACGAACTGTCCCATAACACACCCGACGAGATCCCTGGTGATAACCACAGGGGTTAAACCGATTAAATCCGACGACTTGACTCGACTATTAACTTGCTTACTATCGTTTGACAAGCCGAACCGGACGGGGGTTCCTTCTTTCGTAAATGCAACCCCGGTATTATTTCGCCACACCCGCGCCCCACTCTGGGACGCTTTAAGACGAACCTCGTTTTGTGCGTCCGTCTCCGTCCGGAGGTGGGTGGGAGGTACCTTCGTGTCGGTTGACTCTTCGAGTATCTCGGTTAACTCCCGGAGTGCTCCCGAACTCACACAATTATTTTTCGCCCACTGTTGGAGTTTATTCATTCCGTAAACTCCCGTTGGCTGTGCAGAAACAATGGTTACATAAATCCCATTCTTGCCTTTGAACATCCCCACCACAATTGGTACATTTTTTAAAATTAATTACGGGAAGTTTAACGCTTTTGACACATTTATGACAAAACACACCATTTACGGATACCCCCCCACAATCACAGATGTGCGTGTTCATGATCCATTTTTTTAACTTGGGACTATTGTTAATTAGCCGCATAGCCATTATTTCAGACGAGTTCATTCAGTGCACCTCCCCCAAAGCGCGTACGCTTCGTTACTTAATGTAAAATCCGGGACGTTTTCCATAACCCAAGAAATATATTCCGGATCGGATTCGATAACGTCCTGTAGTTCGTCACCTTTAAACTTCCCGAATGTAAACACATATTTCAGCCCTGTTGATTCCGCTATCTGCCCCGGAAGTGCTTTTGGCCTATCCATTGTTACGCTCCATCAGCATCTCAGCGGATTTTGTATCACTGTACGCACTATATTCGTGTCTACAGAGACCCATCGCGCTGCGAGGGCTCAACTTCATCTCCGAACATTTTTTCCTCTTTTCGCAGTTGTCACACCCCGTGATCATACTCCAATTATATTTACAGTAGAGTATTAAATTTGTTGCGGATTCCAGATTCCAACCCCGACCGAGTTCGACTCTCAAGATATCGACTTTATTTTCTAAATCGTCCAAAAAGGATTCGAGTTTATCAACAATTTTTTGGTCGATTGCGTTACGGTCTTCACACTCTTCCCAATTTTGAGCGTTCTTCCATTCATTGTATTTTTTCTTCCACGCCTTCACAGTGATGCCTTTCGTTTAAGCTAGTCCTCAATGAAATCGTTCTTAAGTTGTTGAGCCAATTCCCGTTTAATCTCTCCTTCAATTTCAAGCTGTCTCCTAACATAAAGACTTATAATTATACCCTTTGTTTTTTGGTCAACTGGAATAACGATGTCTGAAATCACCAACTTAGGAAACACAAATTTCGCTCTCCAAGATTTCAGGTTCGATATGATAGTCTTTGCCGCTTTCAAATCTTCTTCCAACTGTTTTAAGTGGTGTAAATCCACGTTCATAATGTTGCCCCTTTCTTAATTTCCAATTTTTTGTATTGGATGTCACATATCGTGAAACACACGATAAGCACCATGATAGTCATACACACCCATTTAACAGTACTGTTTCTTACGCTCATACAATAATCCCCATCTGTACGCGCTGATTCAGGGCCATCGCATCCGCGACGCCGAGCCCCTGCGCTGTTAATATATCTAACCCAAAATCAATATAAAATTTTCGATATGATTCTGAATCCGTCAAACCCTCCGACCTCCGGTACCCGGCCCACCAGGCGATGGAGTCGCGGAGAACGGCCTGCGCTTTTTGTTTCTTTTCATGCAATTTAATATTCCGAGCTTGCCACATCTGAGGCGCATGCTTCGACAATAAAAACTTGTGATATTCCTCCGAAGTCATGTCGATTTTTTCCACCGACATACGCATCCGGGCGAGTGTTTCAGGGGTTAATTCTGTTAAATCACCCTCAACATATTCGGGGCCATCTCGTCGCGCCGGTGCGGGAGTGTACCCACAATACGGGCAAGTCTTTAACAATCTATCAAAAACACCGGTACACTCAGCGCATACTTTTAAATTCGTGGCATCTTTTTGTTTCCGTTTCGAAGTGTCCCGATTGTCCAGAGACCACTGTTTCGGCGCATCAGGCAGGCCGTGTCGCAGAACGTTCCCCACGTGGTCGATTATTATCGCACGATCTTTCCCTTTGAGTAAACGAAGCCCCCGTCCGAACTGTTGAACATAAACCGAATAGGATTGTGTCGGGCGTGCGAAGGAAACCACTTCAATCGCAGGCAAATCGAACCCCTCCCCGAATAGATCTACATTCACGAGTTGTAATATTTCGCGACGCCTAAAGCGGCGTATAATCGCGACTCGTTCGCGGTTTTTAGTTTTTGAACAAACCATTTCGGCTGGGACACCATTTTGCCGAAATTCTTCCGCAATTTTCGAAGCGGTTTCCACATCTGTCGCGAATGTTACGCCGAGTTTTCCGGGAGCGATCCGGAGGTAGTGTTTAACAATCCCTCCAACTATTTTTGATTTACCGATCGCTAATTTTAAACCGTGTTTTACATAGTCCCCCGTCGCACTTGACGTTTTAACGTCCTGTAAATCTAAGTCAGAATCATTCGGGGCAAAGATCGAATAATCGGTTAAAAAGCCCATGTCTATGATATCGCGCATACCCGGCCCCACGAGTAATTCTTCGAAAACTCCGGCCGCATGTGCCCCGAGCCCCTTCCCATCAGCCCGGAGAGGTGTCGCAGTTACTCCGAGACCCCTCGCATTCGGGAACATTGTGACGGCCCTCCCCCATTTATTCGCACGTAGCAAATGGTGGCATTCGTCTTGAACCCACAACGTGACAGATTTCGCCCACGCGTTTAACTTGTCAGTTCTCCGAATTAACGTATCTACACCAGCGACTCGAACGGGAGAACCCGCATTAAATAGGCTATGCCCGGAATCTTCCATATGTGTATTAACTGCGAGTTTTATCACATCTGGGGGACCTACAATCCCGTGTCGAACTCCGTCCCTGTTAAGTGCGAGCGAAATCTGGTTCACTAGTTCTTGCCGATGAGCGATCACTACTGAGGGTCCCCTATTATTATGTATAATATTACTAAATAATACAGTTTTCCCTGTTCCGGTTGGCAACACTTCGCAAACATTGCGGTATCCGGCATCCCAGGCATTATGAATTTTAATATATTCAGTTTGTTGATACGGTCTCAATTTTATCATACCTCTAAATTAATCCATGGGGCTTTAGGCGTCAACATCAAATATATTTTTTATTTCTTGTTGACGGCGCCGTCAACAATAGCTATATTATCCCCAACAGATTATTAACCGTACAACGGAAAGAGGTAAAATGGAAATGTATAGTTTCAGTTTCAGCACCAATAACCCGGATGTGATCGCCGAGGCAGCTCGGATGCTATATCGTGTCGCGAAGAAGATGGGTTGTGATAGTGGTGATTTGTCGAAAGAATTCGTCCTGAGGACGCCTGAGGACGCCGACACCGCACCAATACCGCCGGAGAACTCCGAAGAAGTACCGACACCGGAACCCACCGAAGAAGTCCCGGAGCCACCACTAACTCACGAGAGTTCCATACCAGAACCGGAGCAACTCGATAAAGCTGGATTCCCATGGATTCCAGAGATCCACAATTCTAAAAAGAAAAAGTTATCTAAAACCGACAATTGGATGTTGAAACGTGGGGTTTCCAAAGAATTGGTTGATAGAATCATCGCCGAATATCGCGGTAAAGGTTACGGGACGCCGGCACCGACACCACCGGAAACCACAACACCACCACCACCACCCCCAACACCGGACGCCGGCAGCGATGCCCCTAAAGCACCACCGCCCCACAAAGGTGACAGCCCTGCGATACCTTTTGCAGAGTTAAATACCGCATTGGCACAAGCCGGACAACCATACACATTGAGGGATGAAGTCGCGAAATCCCTTGGTTTGGAAAACTACGCAAAATTAATCAGCCACAAAGAATTGGTTGAACCATTCGTGATAGCGTTTTCCGGGTATGTCGAGAATCCTGAGAATATCCCGCTGTTTAAACAGGTGATGGGGCTCTAAATGAGTGCTCATAGTATTTTACCACCGTCAAGCGCCCATATTTGGGGCGCTTGCCCTGGGTTTGTTTCGATAAAAGACATACCGGAACAACCCCCAACACCTGCGAGTCTAGAAGGTGACGCGGTACACGATTACGGTGGGCGGATAATTTGCGGGGGGCTCGATAATTTCCCGAAAGAGGATGAGATCCATGAAGAAACTGGGGTTGTAATGACATCCGAACTCCGTGAGATGTCGCTGTCCTACGCGAATCTTGTCGCGGATTGCGTCCGACGCATTCCTGTTCGAAAAGGGGGTGTCGAGAAACGCCTCGAAATTCCAGACATACATCCGAAATGTTTCGGGACGTGCGATTTTCATATGATTAGTTTTCAAGTTAATCAGATACACGTGTGGGAGCTAAAAACGGGGTATTCTGAGGTGTCCGCATTTGAAAATAAACAAATGCTGTGTTATCTTTCCGGGATTCTTCATAAGTACGGGATGATCGACACAGAAACCACCGTGTTTTTTCACGTGTATCAGCCCCGTTGTTTTCGGGAAAAACCAGTCGATACGTGGATGTTCCGTGCGTCGGATATGCGTGGTGAAATCAATAAATTAAAAAACGCAGCATATCAAGCGTTGGGGGATTCCCCCCAATGTAATTCAGGCCCCCACTGTAAAAACTGTGATGGAAAGTATATTTGTAAAGCGGCGATTCAAGCGGGGGCACAATTGTACGAGGTAACCGCCGACGCAGTCCCGCTGGACATGGATGACAGTAGTCTGGGGCTTCAGTTTGCGATTGTTGATCGAGCGTTTGAACATATAAAAGCGTTAAGAACTGGGCTTCAAACCATCGTGGAAAACCGCGTATTTTCGGGAAAACACATTCCCGGTTATGGGGTAGAATATAAATACGGAAATCGTCAATGGGCGATACCTGATAATGCAATCATCGACATTGCGGCGGAGTATGGTGTCGATGTAACAAAGAAAGGAGTGTCTTCCCCGAATCAAGCCGAAATACTTGGACTTGACAAAGAAATTGTAAAAAGTTTAGTCGCAAGGAAAAAAAGTCAGAAATTAACAAAAAATATTCAACAATTAGCGAAAAGGACATTTTATGAGTGAAAATTATGTGGATTTCACAACACCGCTGGGGCGTCTCGTCGGAGGTCACCCATTAAACGGCCAAACTACCGATGCGGAAAATAACCCGTTAGTTTACAAAACTGGTAAAAACGCAGGTCTGCCCCGAACAGAATACTACATAGGCTTGGCTATTCTTAAGACTGATCCAGGCTGGGACGCATTGTACGCAAAAATATACGCGGAGGCACAAAGAGCATTCCCAACGTTATTTAATGCCCAAGGGGCTTGTGTTGCGCCAAATTTCGCATTTAAGGTGACCGATGGTGACAGCACTGTCCCAAATGGTAGGAACATTACACCTTCTTCGAGAGTAGGCTACCCCGGACACTGGGTTTTACACTTTACGGGGTCGCGTGCCCCTGCGTGTTTTCTACCTGGACCCGAAAACACTCCGATAGTCGACAACAATGATATAAAACGTGGGGATCATATCCAGATTCACGGGAGTGTATGTGGGAACGGTTCACAGCAACAGCCCGGCGTATATCTCAACCACAGGTTGGTGAAAATGCAGGGTTACGGCGAAGAGATTTCAAGCGGCCCAAAAGCCTCTGAAGTATTCGTTGACGCCGTAACGCTTCCGGCGGGGGCAAGTGCAACACGCACCACGTACGGTGGGGGTACGCCAACGCCAACGCCAACGCCAACGCCAACGCCAACGCCAACGCCAACGCCAACGAG
>PJEL010002425.1_pt1 | contig 17168 bp, 16 predicted proteins | sample 1853271 | NCBI WGS metagenome assembly PJEL01 (sample SAMN08108733, study PRJNA415343) | Invertebrate metagenome, whole genome shotgun sequencing project. | host: Globobulimina | place: Sweden: Gullmar Fjord | collected 2015-08
TTATTGCGCAGCATGTGCCGGTTAATGGAGAAGCCGGAACAGGGTATGTTCTGGACGACGGGTATGATATGCCCCCATTGATGCTGACAGCGGATGAGTTAGAAGCAGCCGTTCTTGGAGCCGCGTGGGTTGCCGCGCACGCCGATCCGTCGCTTGCACTGGGAGCTAGAGACCTGCTGACGAAACTGGCTGCTGTAATCCCACAGGAATTACGCCCGATTATTGTGGAGTCGGGGATAAAGACCGTGTCTTCGCGACCAAAAGTGGTCGAGCGATTTAATGGAGCCATTTTAAGGCAAGCAATCCGTGAACGATTAAAGCTTCACATTGGCTACCAGGATCAAAACGGCAAGATCTCCAATCGGACTATTTGGCCGCTTTTCATTGCCTATGTGGACGATGTTCGCATGATCGTCGCCTGGTGCGAAACAAGGGACGACTATCGGCATTTCAGAACTGACAGAATTCAATCTCTGGAAAGATTGCATGATAAATATCCCGCACGTCGTGCCGCCCTGATAAAGGTTTGGGAAGAAAACAAGGCGAGAGAAATCAGGGAGAGCAAAATCAAGAGCTAACGAACCTTGGCAGACGATTGCTGCTATGCGCAGAAAACCCAAATATGAAACCGTCGGGAGCCAGGCGGGGATACTTCTTTGATAATTATGTTGGCCTGAGTTTCCAATGCCTTCTTCTGGCACTTAGTGTTCCATTCAGAAATAAGTCCCAAGAATATTTTGAAGTTAAGAGACTAATATTAGTTAATTACCAATGGTGGAATTGTAGCGCTATTATAGGTTGTTGATAATCAATTGAATGAGTACTATCGGCCCATTGCTGACCTTCACCTACCAATAGTCATCAGCTTACGTTTTCCTGAAAGCAGACATTCGCGCAAAGGCCATCGATTTGATAGGTCGATAGGCAGCTATGCGGACAAAGCACCAATTTCAAATATGGGCCAATTGTTGAACCGAGTGGGAAGCGGAAGTTCGCTGCAGCGTGCAACCAGGTCTGCTGCAAATGGTCGAGTGGACGAGTCACTGAAACCGCCGAATAAAGGCAAAATGCGTTAGAATTGAGCTTATTTACTCGTGGTCTCATATTGGGACAGATCTTATTTTCTTTGCTTTAGTAGTCGGTAAAAGCTCATGGAAATATGGGCGCGCTGGATATGGGCGGCGGCTTGCAGATCGCCAGCGACAAGGGCGCTCCTGATATCTTCAAGCTCGCGGTGAAAGATGATGAATTCTTCCTCGATATCAAGATGGGCCGTGATCGCTGACTTTAACCAGATACGCTTGGTCTGATAATAAAGCCGCTCCATGATGCGGCGCAGGGGCTCATTGGCCGTCAGACCCAGAAACAAATGAAAGACATCCATGTCCAGCTGCGTGAATTTGCGAGGATCGCCCCCTTTTTTGATATCATGGCTGCGATTGATAAGGGCATCCAGTTGCGACAAGAATCCCTTACCCGGAGCAACAGGTTCCAAGATGCCGGCCAGTTGTACAAGCTCGACGCGCAGGCGGTAAGCCTGCTCCAATTCGCCGATATCGGCATCGGTTACGAAGGTGCCTACGCCATGGACGGACTTTACCAATCGTTCATCTTCCAGGCGCGCAAGCACGCGGCGAAGCGGGGTGCGGCTTGTGCCAAACTCTTCGGCCAGTTCAACTTCCGACAGTCGCATTCCAGGTGGGTAATCCAACAGGCAAATACGCTGACGGATTTTGCAATATATAGCGAAATGCCGGTCCTGTGCGCTCATGCCCTCATCGGCGCTACCCTCGATCAGTTCGCTCCGTTCAACGAGGTCCTCAGACATCCAGTTTTTCCTCCAGCTTTTCCAACATGGACAGGCATTGTCTCATCTGGTCGACTGAGACAAATTCGTCCGGTGTGTGGGCCTGATCAATCGAGCCCGGACCGCACACCACTACATTCATTCCTATGGATTGAAACAGTCCTGCTTCAGTGCCAAATGCGACAACATCAGCGCTATTTGCACCCGTCATTGCCATCATGAACTGCTTGGCTTCATTGTCAACCATCGGGATGAGGCCTGCAACTTCTCCGATCACTTCCGTGGTGATTGAGGCGTCAGGCCAAACATTCTGCATGGCTGGAAGAAGAGTGTTATGGATATAGGAATGCATTTCTTCGCGAATAAACGCGCCATCCGCGTCAACCACAGGGCGCATTTCCCATTCAACCGCCGCATGGCTGGCAATGACATTATGGGCTACACCACCAATCAGGCTTCCGGTGTTGATGGTCGTCCAGGGCGGATTAAAACGGCTGTCCTTGGGCGCCCGGTCGCGCATCTGTTCCCGCAACTCCAGCAGACGGCTAACATATCGGACTGCATATTCCACCGCATTGACCCCCAAATCTGGAGTCGATCCATGCCCGCCGCGGCCTTCAAACCGGGTGGTGTATTCGCAACATCCCTTGTGACCTTCAATGACACGCATCATCGTTGGTTCACCAATGATAGCGACGCCCGGTTTGATGCCCTTGGCCTGTAAACTGTCAACCAGCGCCTGTCCGCCCAGACATCCGACTTCTTCGTCATAGGTAAAGGCAAAGTGCAGCGGGCGTTTTTTGGCATGGCGTGCTAACGCTGGTGCCATGGCAATCGTTGCGGCAATAAAACCCTTCATATCGCAAGTGCCGCGACCAAATAAATGATCATCCCGCAGAACCATTTCAAACGGATCGTTGGTCCAGTCATTTTCTCTCGCCGGCACTACGTCGGTATGGCCGGATAGCACAATGCCACCATCTACTTCCGGGCCAATTGTGGCAAACAGGTTGGCTTTGTTGCCGGTTTCATCGTGGAACACATCAACTCTAGCCCCGGCATCCTCCAGTGAGGTTGCCAGATAGTCGATCATCGCAAGATTGCTGTCGGCTGACACGGTCGGGAAGGCGATTAGGTCTTTGAGTATAGGGAGAGTCTCTTCCAGCTTGCTCATTTTATTCAGTCTTTCACAAATAGCTTTCGCTCGACATTACACAAGGGCTCGGCGCCGCCGTCTGCGCAGATCAGGATGGTTTCTGTCGTCTCCAATCCCCATGTATCCATCCACAAAGCTGGCATGAAATGGAAGGTCATGCCGGGCTCCAGCACGGTTTTGTCTTCGACCCGAATAGAAGCCGTGCGTTCACCCCAGTCAGGCGGATAGGACAGGCCGATGGGATAACCGATCCGCCCCTGGCGTTTGATGCCGTGTTTTGCCAGGACATCCATAAACGCATTGGCGATGTCACAGGTTCGGTTGCCGGCAACAGCGGCCTCCAGCCCCGCTGCGATCCCTTCAAGTTGCGCGGCTTCAGCTTTTCGCATTTCGTCGGGCGGGGTGCCAAGATATACGGTCCGGCTTAAGGGGGCGTGATAGCGCCTAAAGCAGCCGGAAAGTTCAAAGAAGGTGGCCTCGTTTTGGCGCATGGGGGCGCCACTCCATGTCAGGTGAGCGGCTGTCGCGTCGAGTCCTGACGGGGTCAGCGGTACAATGGCCGGATAATCGCCCCAATCATCCCCAACGCCGGTGATACCTGCATGCATGATATCGGCCACCAGATCATTTTTACGTACTCCCGGTGCTGCGTGTTCAATCGCTGTTGCAATAATTTTTTCGGTAATCTGGGCGGCTTTGCGAATGAAGGTTATTTCACTGTCCGATTTTACAAGCCGCTGCCAATTCACCAGCGCCGTTGCGTCAATCAGCTTGGCTTCTGGCATTTCAGATCCAAGTACGGCATGGGCTTTTGCCGAGTAATAGTAATTCTCCATTTCGACACCAATGCGTGCCTTTGCAAATCCCAAGGCATCTAGATGTTTGGCAAGATCTTCCATTGGGTGCATCACAGTCGACTGAATATACTCGTCGCCATAACCCTTGATATGCGCATCGTCCATCCAGACTGTGCGCCCCGCGCCAATGCTGTCCATATGACGGCCCCACCAGACAGGATCGCCTTCCATACCCAGAATCACTCCCTGATGAACATAAAATGACCAGCCGTCATAACCGGTCAACCAGGCTTGATTGGATGGATCCGTCACAAATATGACATCTAGTCCTGCCTTTACCATTGCTGCCCGTGATTTTGTTATCCGTCTACGGTATTCTTCTCTGCTAAAAGGCGCACTTCCTTGTGTCATTCGGTTTTTCCAGTCGAAGGCCTGTAGTGCAATATTGTTGTGCACAACGAAGTTAAATTATGTTGAAAAAGTCGTCTAAATTTCAATTTTATCATCTTTTACTGTTGACATAAGTGTAATTCGGATGCTGTTGTATACAACACTGAATGGGCCGCGCCTGTTCGTCAATAACAATCTTTCTGGGAGGAAGTAGAAAATGAAAAAAACACTTACTGCAATCGTGGCCGCATCAATCGTCGCGGTCTCGGCAATGTCCGCGCAAGCAGAAGCCGTTAAAATCGGGTTTGCCAATGAAGTACCATGGGCCTATCCGGGCGACAACAATGAGCCTCTTGGATTTGTTAATGTTATTGCGCAAAAAGTGCTGAAAATAGCGGGATATGACAGTACCAAATCCGTTGTCAGTGAATGGGGCGGATTGATCCCTGGGTTGAAAGCTGGCCGTTCCGATATGGTGACAGGGGGGCTGTATATTACTCCAAGTCGTTGTAACGCAATTGCTTTTTCCGATCCAATCATGCAGGCATATGATGCCTTCATCATGGCCGATGGGGTAAAAGTCACGTCCTATCAGGACATCATCGCATCCGGTGATACCTTTGTAACCGGCGCTGGTTATAACCAAGTTGCAGCCTGGGCAGACGCCGGTGGCGCAGCGGATAAAATTCTGGAAGTACCCGGTCCGGCTGAAATCGTTGCTGCCGTAGAAGCTGGTCGCGCGGTTGCTGGTGGTGTCACAGTGTTTACCGCCGCAAAAGCCGTTGCAAACAGCGATGGGTTGACCATGGCCCCAATTCCCGGTTCAACATACTATGTTGGTTTTGGCTTTGAAAAAGACAACCATAAGCTCCGGAATGCTGTAAACACCGCTATCCATTCTTATGTGGGCACAGATAAAATGATGACCGAAGTTGCAGAATACGGTTACTCCGCTGCGAACCTTCCGGGCAATGTATCTGTTGGTGAAGCCTGTCTGCTTCATGCAAACGACTAAAGGTCCGCTGTAAGCGTCGATCTTTGATGATCTCGGGGCCCGCGTATTATCGGGCCCCAGTTTTCAGTTGACCACCCGATTTTTATGGGTGGTGACGCAGAAAAGGCGAAAGCCATGTACGAAAATTTTAAGGTTGCCATCAAGGACTTGATGTCAAATCTGCTTGAAGGCGTTGAGATCTCTGGCCGTGTTGATAGTTATTTGGAATTCATTGCGAAATTCAATGGTCGCATTATTGACGGCATATTTATCACAATTGAACAAGCAATTCTGGCGATGATTGTCGCGGTTGTTCTTGCTGTGATTTTCGGCCTTGGCCGCCTAAGCGAAACCTTTTCTGTTCGGGCGATTGCAACAAGTTATATTGAGTTTTTTCGCGGTACATCCTTGATGGTCCAATTGTTCTGGATCTTTTACGTACTGCCATTTTTTGGAATTGTCCTGGAACCTTACTCCGCAGGTTTCATCGCTGTTGGGCTGAATTTAGGGGCTTATGGCTCTGAAGTTGTACGCGGTGCCGTTCAGGCTGTTCCTCGCGGGCAATATGAAGGGGCAATTGCCCTGAATATGTCTCCGCGCACGCGCATGCGGCGGATCATTTTCCCGCAAGCTATCGTCATTATGCTGCCTGCCTGGGGAAATTTGTTAATTGAACTTCTAAAAGGGACAGCCCTTGTTGGGCTGATCAGCGTCACCGATCTGATGTTCCAGTCCCGACAGGTATATTCGCTAAGCTATGCCGCCGTTGAAACGTTTGGCACCATTTTACTTATTTATTTTGTTATCGCACGGTTGGTTATTACGCCATTGATGCGCCTATTGGAAACCAGACTTTCCCGTAATCTCAAGCGTAGCTAGGAACAATCATGTTTGAATTCATTGGCGACTATTTTAGGCAGGTTGAAGGAAATCTGGATTGGAACTGGGAACTGGTCGAATGCGTGATTATGCCGAGGCTTTTCGGTTCGGTTTATACCGATCTTGGCTTTACCAGTAGTTGCAAGGATCCTACCATCAGCAGCCATATATTTGGCGCATTGGGTAATACGCTTACGGCTGTATTTCTAGGCTTTACCATTGCGCTGGTCGTTGGACTGGTTTTTGCGGTTGGACAACGAACGCCTAACAAATTTCTAACATTTGTTGTGCGTGAAATTGTTGAATTTATCCGTTCCACACCCTTGGTGGTGCAAATATTTTTCGTGTTTTTTGTCGGTCCGCAGTTTGGTCTGACGTTAAGTCCCTGGCTGGCGGGAATGATCGCGATCGGATTGCATTACGCGGCTTATTTGTCCGAAGTGTATCGCGGCGCACTCAATGCCGTGCCGGCAGGTCAAATTGAAGCCTGCATTGCCCTCAATCTGTCGGCAAAAAGGACGTTTTTCAGTATTATTGTGCCACAAGCTTTGCCGTTGGCGTTGCCGGGTATGGGCAATTATTTGATCGGAATATTCAAAGATACACCCATGCTAATGGTTATTGGCGTTGCGGAAATGATGCATGTTGCCACCGCCATTGGTTCTGAACACTGGCGCTATACCGAAGTTATGACAATTGTGGGATTGATATTCCTTGCGCTGTCCTTACCGACCGCCGCAATTTTGCGATTCATCGAATTCCATGTGAGGCGAAAAATGGGGATGACCCGATAACCTTGACCGTCGATACATCCTGCTCACCCAAACCAAAGAAGCATATCATTGTGATAGACATGACCCAATATCCACTCGAACTTACCGGCGATGTACCAATGGTCCGCTTTATGAACGTCACCAAAAAATATGGTGCGTTGACTGTTTTGGATTCATTGAATTTGGACATTCAAGCCGGTGAAATGGTCTCTATCATAGGCCCTTCCGGTTCTGGCAAAACGACCGTTCTGCGGATGCTCATGACATTGGAGACGATTGACGGCGGAGTGATTTATCTGGACGGTAAGCCACTGACGCATATGGAAAAAAATGGCATACTGGTATCCGCGAGCAAGAAATACATACGTTCAGTCAAAGGTGATATTGGAATGTGTTTTCAGCATTTCAATCTGTTCCCGCATATGACAGCGCTTCAAAATTGTATCGAAGCACCGGTGCAGGTTCTGGGCATGAGCAAGAAAGACGCTATTGCCCGCGCCGAAGACATGTTGGGCATGGTCGGCCTTGCGGACAAGAAAGACCAACATCCAATACGCTTATCAGGTGGTCAGCAGCAACGCGTAGCCATTGCCCGAGCCCTTTGCATGCGCCCCAAGGTCATGTTGTTGGACGAAGTAACCTCGGCGCTGGACCCTGAAGTGATCGGTGAGGTGACAAATGTCATCAAAAAACTGGTTATCGAGCACAATTTGACGACGCTGATGGTCACGCACCAGATGGGTTTTGCGCAGGATATCTCGGACAGGGTATGTTTCTTCTTTGACGGCAAAATTGAAGAACAAGGCGCGCCAGACGCGCTGTTCGGCAACCCTCAACGCGAGCGAACTCAACAATTCCTCAGTGCTGTTAAGTCTGCCGATTAAAATGGCTGGTTTATCACTCGCAGATATATTTTCTGCAAGGCAGGTTATCAAGGATGTTGCTGATGCTACGCCCTTTATATCGTCTCCATACATGACAAATCAGACAGGACAGCCGTTCCTGCTCAAGTTGGAAAATACGCAGCCGATAGGCGCCTTCAAGCTGCGCGGGGCCGTAAATGCGGTCATGAATCTCCCTAAAAGAGCAAGCGGCGTGACGTGTTGTTCGACCGGCAACCATGGCCGCGGCGTCGCTTATGCGGCAGCGAAAAGGGGCATGCGGGCGGTGATCTGCATGTCCTCTCTGGTGCCGCAGGTAAAAGTGGACGGGATCAAGGCGCTGGGTGCTGAAGTTAAAATTTGTGGCTCTTCACAGGACGATGCGCAGGCGGAAAGCCTGAGATTGGTGAAAAAAGAAGGGCTGGTGGATATCTCGCCCTTTGATGATGTTTTTGTGATCGCGGGGCAAGGCACAATCGGGCTGGAGATGATGGAAGCCCGACCTGATCTTGAAACAATCCTTGTGCCGCTTTCGGGGGGCGGTTTGGCGGCTGGTATTGCTCTGGCGGCGAAATCCATTAATCCCCAGGTCAAGGTCATTGGCATCACCATGGATCGGGGCGCGGCCATGCATGCTTCAATCCGTGTGGGTAAACCGGTCGAGGTTGAGGAAGTGCCCAGCCTGGCCGACAGTCTGGGCGGCGGTATCGGGCTGCTGAACAAGCTATCCTATCCACTATGTCGCGATTATCTGGATGAAATTATTTTAGTCACGGAGGAAGAAATCCGCGACGCTATGCAGGCGCTCTTCTTTGAGGATCGGATCGTGGCTGAAGGCGCATCCGTGGTCGGGCTCGCGGCTATGATGACCGGAAAAGTTCAGGTAAACGGTCCGACGGCAACGGTGATTACCGGCCGAAATCTGGATATGGATATCTTTATGAGCATCATGGCCGGCGAGGACGTGACGCTGGGCGATAGGATCGTGAAAGGCAACATTTATGGCGCATGAAATAAAAATAGTCAGTGAATCCGAACTTCGTGATGTGGTCAAACTCGACATTTCGGCAGTTGATGTTATTGAACAGGCATTCGTTGCGCTGACCTCGGGCAGGGTCGTAATGCCACCAATCCTTTCCATGGACCTGCAGGATGTCAATGGCGAGGTGGATGTGAAAACAGCATATATTCCTGGCGTCGACGGTTTTGCTATCAAGGTCAGTCCTGGTTTCTTCGATAATCCCAAGCTGGGCTTGCCATCCCTCAACGGCTTAATGATCCTGTTTTCATCCAAAACAGGCATGGTCGAGGCCGTGTTTCTGGATAACGGTTATCTGACAAATATCCGAACCGCAGCCGCGGGGGCTGTGGCAGCACGACATCTGGCCCCTAAAATTGTGGATGTAGCGGGGGCGATTGGCGCAGGAGTACAGGCCCGGTTACAGCTCAAGGCGGCGCATCTGGTACGCCCTTTCAAGCGTGCCCTGATCTGGTCTCCTGATGCTGCCTTGAACGAAGAGTGTGTCAACTGGCTGCGCGGAGAGATAGACGTCGAAATTGCAATTGCAAAGAATGCCGAAGCGTTGGTGCGCGACTGCCAGTTGGTTGTCACCACCACCCCTGCGCGGGAGCCTGTGCTAAAGGCGGAATGGCTTCACCCAGGGCTGCATGTTACCTGCATGGGATCGGATCAGTCCGGTAAAAATGAGATCGACCCGGCGGCCCTGAAGGCTGCTGACGCCTATATTTGTGACAATGTGGACCAATGCAAAACTTCAGGTGAGCTGGAAGCGGCGCTTGCTGCTGGGCTTTGGGACAAAGGCACACCAGCCGAATTGGGCGAGATAATTACCGGAAAATTCACAGGGCGGCAATCGCATGAAGATGTAACCATTTGCGACCTCACTGGTACTGGTGCGCAGGATACTGCGATTGCCACGCATGTGTATGGAACTTTGGATGCAGTGGGTGCCAAATATTGACTAAAATATCCCTTATTCGGACGGTCGTGCTGTGATCAAACTGGACAAAACAGACATCGCCATCCTGCGCACATTAGCGGAGGATGGGCGTATTTCCAAAGCCGCGTTGGCTGATCGCGTTGGCCTGTCGCCGACACCCTGCTGGAACCGGTTAAAACGGCTGGAAGATAAAGGGCTGATCCAGCGATACGAGGCGCGGTTCAATCTTAAGAAACTTGGACCTGCGGTGACAGTTTTTGTGGCTGTCGAGCTTTCCGACCATACCGCTGCGTCGTTTTACCGCTTTGAAGATGCGATGCAACGATATGACGAAGTGATGGCCTGCTGGTCATTGGGCGGCGGGTTCGACTATTTTCTTCAAATCATCACGAAAGATATTGATGCTTACCAGCGCCTGATTGACCAGATGCTGGAAGCAAAAATCGGTCTGGCACGCTATTTCACATATGTCGTGACCAAGCCTGTCAAATCCTCGGCTGTACCGCCACTGGATATTTTGTTGTGCGAATAAGAGGAATATCGCGAATTGCTGGTGACAAAAAGATGATTCATCTTTTATTTAGCCTAATTAAAGCCTCAATATCCGAAATAAGGACATATCCTCTCAATGAAATGAAACTGGAGGGGTTAATGGACATTTCTGTCTCTGACACACTCGAAATATCGGATAAACGCTTGTTACGCAGTTTTTCCTATATCGGCGGAAAATGGATTGGTGCGGCGGACGGTAAAACACTAAGTGTCACCGACCCGGCCGATGGCAATTTGGTGGGCGAAGTCACTTCCCTTTCTGCCAAAGAGAGCACAGCCGCTGTTAGCGCCGCTCAGGCGGCTTTTCCTGGCTGGGCAGGATTGTTGCCGCAGGAGCGTTCAACCATTTTGCGCCGTTGGTTTGTTCTGCTGATTGAAAACAAAGATGATCTGGCGCGGATCATGGTGACCGAGCAAGGCAAACCCTTGTCTGAAGCATGCGGAGAAATCGACTACGGCGCTGCTTTTGTTGAATTCTATGCCGAAGAGGCCAAACGTCCGAATATCGAAGGTGTCACTAGCCATCTACCGGATGCCGAGGTCGAGCTTTGGCTGGAGCCGATGGGTGTTGTCGCCTTGATTACACCGTGGAATTTCCCCAACGCCATGCTGACACGCAAAGCTGCGGCAGCGTTGGCTGCAGGTTGCACCGTGGTTGCGCATCCCTCGGGCGAAACACCATATTCGGCACTGGCTCTTGCCGAGCTGGCAGAACGCGCGGGCATCCCCGCAGGCGTCTTCAATGTGGTGACAGGCGTTGCTCCGACCATTGTAAAGCCGTGGACCAAAGACAGCCGTGTAAGGGCACTTTCCTTCACCGGCTCAACCCCGATTGGAAAGTTGCTGTATCAGCAGTCCGCTGACACCATAAAAAGACTGGTTTTGGAATTGGGCGGGCATGCGCCGTTTATCGTGTTTAAAGATGCGGACATAGAAAACGCTGTTGCCGAGGCAATCAATGCAAAATTCGCCACCACGGGGCAGGATTGCCTGGGCGCTAACCGGATGTTCATTGAACGTTCGATTTACGATGAGTTTTGCGAAAAATTCACTGCTGCGGCCAAGCAGCTGACCCTTGGTAAGGGGATGGATGACTGCGACCTCGGTCCGCTAATGAACAAAAAAGCAGTTCAAAAGCAGGAAGAACATGTTCAAGACGCACTCGCCAAGGGTGCAACGCTGGCTTGCGGTGGTAAACGAAGCAATCTTGGTCAGTTGTTTTACGAGGCCACGGTTCTGACTGACGTACCTGCCGATGCGCTGATCATGTCGGAGGAAACCTTTGGTCCGGTCGCGGCTATCACACCGTTTGACACCGAGGATGAGGTGATAGCCCGCGCCAACGAGACAGAATACGGGCTGGTGGCTTATGTCCACTCAGAAGACCCAAAACGCATTTACCGTGTTAGTCGCGCCTTGCAATTTGGCATGGTGGCAGTAAATCGCACCAAGGTCACCGGAGCGCCAATTCCCTTCGGCGGCACCAAACAATCCGGTTTGGGCCGTGAAGGTGCGCGGCGCGGTATGGAAGAATTTATGGAAATCAAATACGTCTGCCGTGATTGGGCGTAAGGTAAATAAGGGAAAAGCAATGCTAAAAAATAATCAACTGGAACAATGGGATCGCGATAATTTTTTCCATCCTTCAACTCATTTGGCTGAATTCGCCCGGGGCAACATTCCGCAACGTGTTGTGACAGGTGGTAAGGGCTGTCATATTGAGGACCGCGATGGCAACCGCTTGCTGGACGCCTTTGCAGGACTTTATTGCGTGAATGCCGGTTATGGCCGTCAGGAAATCGCCGAAGCGATTAGCACCCAGGCCAAAGAACTGGCCTATTATCATTCCTACGTCGGTCACGGAACCGAGGCTTCGATCACACTGGCAAAAATGATCCTGGACCGGGCGCCAGACAATATGTCCAAGGTTTATTTCGGCCTCAGCGGTTCAGACGCCAATGAAACCAACATTAAACTGGTCTGGTACTATAACAATGTGCTGGATCGTCCCGAGAAAAAGAAAATCATCTCTCGTTGGCGTGGTTACCATGGTTCGGGCCTGATGACGGGCTCGCTGACCGGTTTGGAGTTGTTTCACAACAAGTTTGATCTGCCACTTTCACAGGTGGTTCATACAAAAGCGCCGTATTACTACCGCCGCGAAAACCTCGACCAGTCCGAACCTGAATTTGTTGCCCATTGTGTGGCGGCACTTGAGGAGCTGATCGAGCGCGAAAACGCCGATACCATCGCTGCCTTTATCGGTGAACCTGCCTTGGGGACCGGTGGTTTGGTCCCGCCGCCCGAAGGTTATTGGCCGGCCATTCAGGCAGTACTGGACAAGCATGACATCCTGTTGATCGCGGATGAAGTTGTGACGGGCTTTGGTCGTCTTGGGACTATGTTCGGCTCCGATCATTACGGCATGAAACCCGATATCATCACCATCGCCAAAGGGCTGACCTCAGCCTATGCGCCTCTTTCCGGATCGATCGTTAGTGAAAAATTTTGGAAGGTGCTGGAAGAAGGTACAGACAAGCTCGGCCCGATCGGTCATGGCTGGACATATTCCGCCCACCCAATTTCCGCCGCAGCGGGCGTTGCCAATCTTAAATTGCTTGACGATCTGAACCTGGTTCAGAATGCAGGCGAAGTCGGTGCCTATTTCAAAAATGCATTGACGAATGCTGTTGGGCATCATGCCAATGTCGGTGAAGTGCGTGGTGAAGGTTTGCTCTGTGCTGTTGAGTTTGTTGAAGAGCGTGACAGTCGCACTTATTTTGATACGGACAAAAAGATCAGCTATGCTCTGAATGCAGCACTTCTGAACCGCGGTATCATCAGCCGAGCGATGCCACAAGGCGATATCCTCGGCTTCGCGCCACCCTTCTGCCTAACCTTTGCCGAGGCCGATGAAATTGCCGGTAAGTTGAAAGATTCCGTTGCTGAAATTCTTGGTTAGACAAATCTGGAAAATGAACGCGTAAAGGAACGTTGCTCTGGAGGGCTGAGTACAAATTATCTGCCAGATCAGCCCTCCGAGAGTGGAGCAACAGCAGTCGACACCGTTCGCGAACTGGTGGTTGGAACCTGAGCCCGCGACAGCATGGGCGCCGTAGTTGCACAGGGAAATCCAGTACTTCACCTTCGCTGACAACCGCTCGCCACAGGAAATACCGTTTTCCTCGAATAACGATAACCATTTCATCTAAATGCCAGATATCATTGGGAGCAGGGCGTGAGGATCTCAGATTTCTGGCAATTGGCGTCCCGAACTTCAAAAACCAACGTCGAATTGTCTCGTAGGAAATGTCCAGCCCTCGAGCTGCCAAAAGATCTTCGACATCTCGGTAGCTTAGTGTAAATTGAGCATAGAGCCAGACGGCATGCTGAATTATCAGAGGTGGAAAACGATGACGCTGATAGGAGATCTTTTGCATCGAACCAGTCAAATTCAAGGCAGGTTTCATTTCCATCGAGTTAATGTGACAACACCAGAAAAACATATGCGTGTGAAATGAGGTCTAGCTTTATTGCGCAATCAATGTGTTCGTCGTGTGCCAACTTAGACACAGAATCTTTGAGACTTTGATCATCACTTACATTTATTTTTGTTAAAAATTCTGGCTCTGTTGCAAAAAAATGAATGACAGAATTTCGAGTAACATCTGACACTAACTACGGCCTTAATCTGAAATATAATTCCAAAAAAAGGCGTAAATATTAGATTAATAGAACAATAATTTCTTCCTAAAATATTTTTGCAACAGAGCCTTTTTGGTGTGCCAACGCTTCCGATATTTCAAGCTAGCGTACACGGGCAAACTATTCGAATGTCTGCTTCAATTGGGGTGCGCACAGAACTTGCAATTACAGCGAAAGACTGCTTCCCGCCCATGATAGACGTTCATTGCTATGCTTCTTATGTCAGCTTCTGGCACCTAGCAGACGAAAGGACCGTCCTTCCACTATTTCACCAAATCACCCTTCCCAAACTCCGGGCCCGTTAAACGCAGAGACAAAGGTCTCGTCGCCGACCTCCGCCACGACAAGCAGTTTGCCTCCGGGGGCGACAAAACTGGCAATATTCTCAATAAGGTCTTTCTCATGTATTGGGAGGGTCCATGCCCAATATCAAAGGCGCGCGCCCCTCAATAGAGCGTAATAACGCCGAAGTAAGAAGTATAAACTGGCAATACTTTGCCAAACAATAAAACACACAGAAATAATTACTTTAGAATTAGTCAAATTAGTGCTTCTATTAACCATATTATGTTGATATAGCTAGCCTATATTCGTTTTTACTATAGTCATGGTACCAATATTCTTGTTATTTTCGGGGGAATCTCAACAATGCGATCGTTAAAATCTTACATCCTGTCTTTATTAGTAGGGATCGTGGCACTTGGCGTTGCAAGTAGTCCAGCCCTTGCCGTGACGCTTGATGTGAGGGGCGGTCAATTGCATGGCGCCACAGGCGTTGACGTCGGCGGATCTCTTTTTGATGTTCAATTCGTTGACGGCAGTTGCGCAGGATTATTTGGTGGCTGTACCAACCCGGTGACTGATTTTACATTTACCACCTATGAGACAGCCAATCTCGCCAGGATCGCCTTATCGGAGCAGGTTTTTATCGACACGGCTGCTGGAAATTTTGACAGCAACCCCAGCCTCACTAACGGGTTATCGTCTGATGGCTATATTCTCACTCCGTATACACATGGCAGAATAGATGGCTATATCGCTGCCGTTACATTTTTTAATGCTATTGTAGAAGCAACAGACAGAGTTACGTCTACTTATCTTATCCCCGGTACTCAAAATACCGGCTTCTATGGGGACCGTACTTATGCGGTTTGGAGCGTATCTGTGGTTCCCCTCCCCGCGGCCTTACCGCTATACGGCGCGGGGATCGCAGTTTTGGGCTTCATCGGCTGGAGGCGTAAACAGCGTCAGATCACAGCCTGATATCCCTGCAATGAGGGGGCATCTGCCCCCATTGCTCCCTAAACCTCAGACCTTTCAAACGTAGAGACAAAAGTCTCGTCGCCACCCTCCCTCGAGCTTGGCTCGACATCTGTCTCCTGATGGGTGAGATCGTTTGAAACAAACGCGTCGATATGCTCGGGTGTCAGGACCCACGGGGGGCCGTTGTCGAACGATCTTGGTTGTTTGCCGACCTCCGCCACCACCAGAAGTTTGCCGCCGGGGGCCACGAAGCTGGCGATATTCTCAATCAGGTCTTTTTCATATTTTGGGGGCAGGGCTTGCACGGTGAATATTTCAAGCACAAAGTCGAATTTTTGGGTCCAATCGGGTTGATTTTCGAGAAGATCGGCTTGGCAGAAATCCACGTTTGACCCAGGAAACCGTTCGTTGCAATAGTTTATGGCAGCCTGAGATACATCAAAGGCGGTGACGACAAACCCGAGCGATTCCAGCTCTATCGCATCATCTCCCATCCCGCAGCCAACAACCAGCGCCGATTTTCCGCTCCCGGTCAGCGGGTTTTTGGTCAGCCAGCGCGCAAAAGAAGGGTGGGTTTTCATATTGGCCCACGGAACCCCTTCGCCCGCCTTATTGGCCCCTGAATAAAGCGGCTCAAACCAGTTTGACGGTTTGTCTTCTTCGATTGAAAACCGTGCGTGTCTTTCATTGGGTATTTTGGTCATGGAAGGCCTGTGTCGTGATCATTTTTGTCTTCTACATATAGGTGGGCGCGTAAAGACTACAATCACGTTGAACCAGGACGCTCATCTTTTTCCGGTAATCCAGCAAAATCAGCGATAGATATACAACTAAACAATTTACCTTAGCATTTCGTCGGGATAGAGTGCCGATAATTAAGTGAAACAATAAGTACCAAGTCATTTGCATTATCGAGGAACTCTTGGAGTTCCTTTTTTTGAGGGGAAAATAAATGAAACTGGTTCGTAATTTGGTTCTGTCGGTCTTTGTTGCCGCATCATTGGGTGCCCATCAGGCAATGGCAATGACCAGCTGGGATGAAAGTATCAACGGGGATCTCAGCAACGATTTTGGAGCGCCTACATCCATCGGCAGCCTGGGGGTCGGGCAGTTTGATGTGCTTGGCAACCTTGCATCTAATGACAAAGATGTCTTCAACTGGACACTGAGCGGATCCAAACTGGAATCTGTGACTTTGATCCAGTGGGACACTTCCACCGCCTCAAGTTTCTATTTCGATGGGACAAATGCGCTATTGCCTCCGGCACAGAATAATGATGTTTCTACAGGCCGCTTTATCCTGAATCCAACTGTGATCGGGTCTGATCTTTTTAATATTCGGGGGATTTCCAAGGAAGGCAGTGCCTTCTCCGCCGCCACGTTCACAGGGCTTGGGCAAATTGACTACGGCTTCCGTATCACCACCTCCGCTTTGTCAGTGGTTCCCCTGCCCGCCGGCCTTCCGCTCATGGGTGCAGGCTTGGCGCTGATGGGCTTCGTTGGATGGCGTCATAAACGAAAAGCACCTGCTGCTGCTTGATAGGCCATTGATACCCGGTTTTTAAGCGGCCCTCCAGGGGGCCGCTTTTTTGTGCAAAACACCCGTAATGACTCCGTAATGGACGCAAAAAGCAATTGAATACATGTTCATTTAAGTCACAGATCGGATTTGAAACACACCTCGTGGGCCTGGTGACACAAAGGTACGTCCATAACCTAAACCGATAGGAATTATAGCGAGTTGCCAGCTGGCAGTGCTTTATTTGTTGTTGAACTTGACTCCGTTGCTTGCTTTGATTGTTTTGAGGACGATTTCAGAACGCACCTGCGATACATCAGGATGCGGAAGTAACGTGTTGTGAATGAAGTCGGCAAAGGCATCGAGATCGCGCACGTGAATATTCAGGACGTAATCTGAATCGCCCGATACGGAATGTGCTTCGAGAACTTCATCGCAGGCCGATACGAATTCTGCAAATTTGCGAGCACTCGTTCTATCATGTGTCGACA
>PJEL010002426.1_pt1 | contig 17163 bp, 15 predicted proteins | sample 1853271 | NCBI WGS metagenome assembly PJEL01 (sample SAMN08108733, study PRJNA415343) | Invertebrate metagenome, whole genome shotgun sequencing project. | host: Globobulimina | place: Sweden: Gullmar Fjord | collected 2015-08
CTATACAGAATGTTCTCTTCAGAGCTTTAAGCTCTCTTTAACAATTCAGCTTTGTCCGTGCGCTCCCACGTAAATGCAGGGAGCTCGCGGCCGAAGTGACCGTAAACGGCCGTCTTCCTATAGATAGGTCGTTTTAGGTTTAGGTGTTCAATTATTCCTTTTGGCGTGAGGTCAAAGTTTTCGCGCACAAGCTTTACAAGCTCGGCCTCAGAAACAGCACCGGTTCCAAATGTATTTACATGCAAGGAAACTGGCTCCTCAACTCCAATTGCATATGCAATTTGAATCTCACATTTCTTTGCGAGTCCAGCAGCCACAATATTCTTTGCAACATAGCGCGCGGCATATGCAGCACTCCGATCAACTTTGGAAGGGTCTTTCCCAGAAAAACAACCCCCGCCATGGCGCCCCATGCCACCGTATGTGTCCACAATTATCTTTCGGCCAGTTAGACCGCAATCGCCAGGGGGACCCCCAATTATGAAGCGTCCTGTGGGATTTATGTGGAGGATAGTGTCATCGCTCAGATATTCTCCGCAAACCGGTTCAATCACGTGTTTTTTGAGGTCTTCTTTGATTTGTTTCAGCTCCACATGCGGATCGTGCTGAGTGGAAAGCACAACCGTGTGCACAGAAATTGGCTTATCATTTTCATCATATTCCACAGTAACTTGCGCCTTTCCATCCGGGCGAAGGTAGGGAAGGGTTCCATCTTTTCTAACAGTAGCCAGGCGTTCAGTTATTCCGTGCGCCAAATATATTGGCAGTGGCATAAAGCCAGGAGCTTCATCCACAGCGAATCCAAACATCATTCCTTGGTCACCGGCACCACCAGTATCCACACCCATTGCAATGTCTGGGCTCTGCTCATCAATGGCGGTTAGTACAGCACAAGCTTTGGCGTCAAAACCATATGAGGCGTCGTCGTAGCCAATCTCATGAATCATCTCCCGCGCGAGCTTTGGGATATCTACATAAGTGTGTGTGCTGATTTCCCCGCTCACCAAAACCAGACCCGTTGTTACAAGGGTTTCACATGCCACACGGCCATTTGGGTCATCCGTAAGGATGGCGTCCAAGACTGCGTCAGAAATCTGATCTGCGATTTTGTCCGGATGCCCCTCTGTGACGGACTCCGAAGTGAATAGATAACTAGCCATTTTGAAAAATTATGCTGTGACACTACATGATTTGCAGAACTCACTCAAGGTCAAGAATTCAACTTTCATATTTTCTTTTAGGAAAGCGAGTCGGCGGGAAAGTTCAGAGAAATTTTCTCCGCGCAATTCCCAACTACTTGCCTGAAAAATCACATACGGCGGCATGCCATTTTCTTCCTGATGTGTACGAATCCGAATCACGGCCTCCAAAAGTTCTTCCTGACTTAGCTCCAAAAAGTTATTCAAATCCATAACTAGATTCTGGCCGCTGGGCACCCCGCTTTCCCAATCAATATGTGGTTTGGGATCCTCAGTGACAGGCAAAGATTCGAATCCCATCTGATGGATGGCATCCAAGTCTTTGTCACTCACAGTAGTAGGTGCTCTAAACATTCGCACATCTTTCCATCCTTGCTCGGAAAGCATTTCATGCATTCTGCGCAAAGTTTTCTTCCGCTCTGGCCCATCTTGCCATTCTTCAGCAACGGCCTTAACCCCGATTTCATGACCCTCAGTTTGAAACTCCAAAACATTATTTTTGAAAGTATTCAGCACCTCCTCGGTTATAAAGAGGCTGCTTTTTAAATCCGAACTTTTACAGAAGTCTTCATAGTGTTCAAAGAACTCCTCTAAATACTCAAGGCTATGATCCGCAGCCTCCAAATCCACTGTTAAGCAGAACTTAAGTTTCTTTTTACTCACTTTTTTATCCTTGAAGCGCTGTTGTTTAAGCCAAATTCCCGGCAGGTCCCAAATCTTATATTCTTTGCCTTCTTTTGGCCTTTGAAGCTGTTCATAAACTCGCAGATTTTTTTCCAGCATCTCAGTCCAATCATATTCTTGTTCCACCAATTCATAACTTGCTAGCCCCATTTCTTTGAGATGTGGATTGCTAGCGAATTGTCCCAAATAATATGCCAGCTCCTCTGGATCATCCGGATGAACCAAGTGACCATTTGTATTTTCCAAAACAACTTTCCGGTGATCTCCCACATCAGTTGCAAGGATTGGCAGACCAGCCGCGCAAGCTTCCAAAAGCTCATAGGGGAGGCCATCTACCCTGGAAGGGAGCACAAAACAGTCAGCATTTTTGTAGAGCTTGCGCCTAGCTTCTCCAGTTTTTTTGCCGTGAAAAGTTACGTTAATCAAATTAGCTGCTTGGTTTCTGAGCCGAGTTTCCTCCGGCCCCTCGCCAACAATATGCAAAGTGCCATCTATTTTGTTCATAATTTTGAGCAAGACGTCCAAGCCCTTGCTGTATTCCAATCGGCCAACATAAAGAATGTTGAAGCCCTTTTTTGCCTGAGTTTCTACTTCATCAAAAAGATGCACATCCACTCCAGGAGGAATAACTAGCACATGCTCGTTCACATTAACAGCTTTCAAAAATCGTTCAGAAATACTGATTTCTTGGGAAAACAAAGTCTCCATGCTCATAATGCGATCCAAAATTTTCCGCAAAGACCAACGTTTTTCAAATACATGATTATTGTGCACAGTGAATAAACTCGGTACGCGAGTAATCCACGACGCAGCTTTCATACTCATTGCGGCACCAGTGCTATGTGCATGAACCAATGCATATTTTTTTCCATGCAAAAGCAAATGCAAAAAACTTAGCAGCAGGAATAATGGCCCCATCCTTTTCACTCGCAGGCCTGGCAATTTTTCCAATTCCTTCTCATCTTTGCTGAGTTTGCCTTTCCCTCCGCGAGTCAAAATATCCACTTCATAACCTTCTTCCACAAGAAATACAGCCAAGCGAGCCACTAAAACTTGTTCACCACCATATGCAGGAAACCAATCTTGTAGCATCAGAGCCACTCGTGGCTTCTTTGCCTGAATTTTTCTTATTTCCATAATTAAAGGACTAAATTTTTCTCAACGTCCAAGGACGCTTTTAAGGAATGCAAAGCAATTTCCAATTGCTCATCATCTGGCTCCCTAGTTGTGAGTCTTTGCGTCAGAAGTCCCGGCCAAATAAAAAACCTCATCAACAAACTGTTTTGAAATTTCGCGCTCACTTTAAGTAATTCATAACTTCCTCCAGCAATTACCGGGATAACAGCAAGTCGCTGCAAAAGCTTAAACCAAAAGCCGTCTGCAGGAGGGATTACAGTGTAAACCAAAATGCTAAACACAATCACGATCACAATAAAGCTTGTTCCGCAACGTGGGTGAAAGCGAGTTTGCTTCCGCGCATTTTCCACTGTCAGCTCCAGACCTTTCTCATATGTCCAAATAGATTTGTGTTCAGCACCGTGATATTGAAACACCCGGCGAATATCTTTCATAAGGGAAATCAGCATTACATACCCCATAAAGATAACAATTTTGGTCACACCATCAATCGCGTTAAATAAAACATAATTATCTGCAACAACAGGCCATAGGTCTGCGGCTCGCTCAGCCACAAAAAGAGGCAAAAACTTCAATAAAAACAGGGTAAACGCCAGAGTTCCAACTACATACAAAACGCCAAAGAGTCCCATCAAAACACGTTTCACAGGGCCAGCCTTCACTTCCTCTTTCTCATGCTCGCCCAAAAAAACTTTATTTGAATAATCCAAGGACCGGAAACCAATCATCATAGATTCGCCAAGATGAACTAAGCCTCTAATCAAAGGCCATTTCAAAATGCCATATCTTTCCACAACACTCTTAAAAGCCTCCTGTTTCATTTGAATTGTGCCATGCTCATCCCGAACACTTACAGTGTAGAAATTTGGGGATCTCATCATCACTCCTTCTATAACAGCCTGGCCTCCAACCGCGAAATCTATTTTACTCATAAGACCTCCTGGCTAATGAATAATTTGTAGCGAAATGTAGAAAATTGTAACGCAAACAATGAAGGCCGACGAAGGCGCATCAGAGAATGATGCGGTGAGGAGGTCTGAGTTGTTTTAAGTTCAATTTTCAAATTGTAGTAGAATTATGTATTAGCCAGGAGGTCTGAACATAGGGTACTGAACTCCCCTTTTCAACACAAGGTAACATGTGGCATACTCAATCGCGTAACGCCAAACACATGTCAAAAAAGAACACCAAACTACTCACATATCTGCTGCTAATCCTGCCAACAGTACTGGTTTTACAGATATGGTTGACCCTTAGACCCGTTCATGAAAAAATTGTGAACACTCACGAATCAATTGAGCAACTTTCTGATGTAGCAAAATTAAAGTCTGCAATGGAGGAATTGGGAATCACCACTACGGTGCTTCATGGTATTCCAACCGATTTATTACGCTATTCACCTGGTGATGACATTGATCTTTCTGAAGTTGGTAACAACCATAATACAATTGCTCAGGCGGCGGAAAGTTATCCTGATGAATTCCATTTCTTTTGTACAATTGACCCAACTGATTCAAAGCGAGCAGTCATCTTGGAAGAATGTATAGAAGATGGAGCTATTGGAGTTAAATTCTACATTGGATACTCATATTCTCACTCAATTGCACTTGATGATGAAAGTCTAGAACCTTTCTATTCTCTACTTGAGGATAAGCAAATGATCTTAATGTACCCCGTAAATACTGCGCTTTATAAGCTTCAACTTGAAAATGTTCTTGTAAGACATCCAAATTTGGATGTGATTTGTTCTCACTATTGCTTGGCATCAAAGGATATTCCTAGATTGGATGCATTAATGGATATTCATCCTAATCTTTATGTAGATTCAAGTTTTGGGCATGCATCTTATTTTGAGGATGGCTTGCTTACTATCACTTCAAGTCATGACGAATTCAAAGAGTTCTTTATTGAGCATCAAGATCGAATTCTGTTTGCAACAGATAATGTAATCACTACATATGAAGGCAAGGATTTAGACTGGGTATTGGATCTTACACATGATTATATTCGCCTGCTCTCAGAGCAAGGCATCTTCCCATCATCTACTGATGGAGGAAATCTATACAGAGGTTTGGGGCTCCCATACTCTGTTCAAAGAAAAGTCTTTTGGCAGAATTGGGATGAGTTGCTACAATAGCGCCATAATTCACCCCAACTAAAATGGAAATCATCATCAGTCTAGCGGTTCTAATAGGAATCATCCTCTTAGTGAGTATTCGCCAAATAAACGAATACGAACGAGGAGTTAAATTTACTTTTGGTAAATTCACACAGATCCTACAACCTGGTTGGCGTTTGGTTATCCCAATCTTCCAATCAATGAAGAAGGTAGACATGCGTGTAAGAACAAACGATGTTCCAACACAAGAGTCTCTTACCAAAGACAATATCCCTGTAGGAGTAAATGCTGTTCTATATTTCCAAGTAAGTGATGCAGAAAAAGCCATCATTCACGTAGAAAATTTTTACTATGCTACTGCTCAACTGGCACAAACCACCATGCGTAACGCAGTGGGAGAAGTGGTTTTGGATAAATTACTTTCCAACAGAGAAGAGATTTCAGAAGGAATTCGCCTTACAGTAGATAAATTGACAGATGACTGGGGTATCACCGTAGTAAATGTGGAACTCAAGGACATCTTGATTCCAGACAACATGAAGCGAACAATTGCCAAAGAAGCTGAGGCTGAACGTGAAAGACGTGCCGTGGTTATCAAAGCAATGGGTGAGGTTGAGGCTGCAGAAAATATGGCCAAAGCCGCAAAGGTACTTGGCGGAGCTCCTGGAGCACTACATTTACGTACACTTCAATCAGTTAATGACCTATCCTCTGACCAATCCAACACAACAGTTTGGATGTTGCCAGTTGATATTCTGAAGGCATTCGATAGCGTTGCAAAAAGATAATGAAAAAATACTGGGTAGTTGGACACCCCCTGAGTTTCTGTCTCACTACTGAAGTACTTAATGGCGCCTTTGCGGAGCTAGGAATAGATGCTCAGTTTGAGACAAAAGACATTGAGCCAGGAAAGCTTGTAGAGGTTATGCAAATGCTCAAAACTGGCGAGCTTGCTGGGGTTGTAACAACTAGGCCACACAAATCTCCTTCACTGGATTTTGTTGAAGTCCCCAGCAAAATGGTAGAGGCCACTGGTGCAACAAATCTGGTTTTGAATAAAGATGGAAAGCTGCACGGATACAACATTGATGGTCTAGGTGCATACCGAGCGCTGCAAACTGTAATTCCGGACTTAAAGGATAGATTAGTTTTGATTTTAGGTGCAGGAGGGGCCGCCAGAGCCGCCGCTTACACCTGTAAAAAGGAAGGTGCAAAAGTCGCAATTTGGAACAGGACGACGGAAAAAGCAGAGGCAATTGCAAAGCGATTGGATCTTGAATGGGTAGAAGACATGCGCAATTGGGACAGCCACCCAGAAGTTATTATTAACGCTACCGCATTAAGTGATGAACCCAAGCAATCAACAATGGTTCCATTCCAGTTGTGGGAGCGTGTAGAGGTGGCAATGGACGCTGTTTACGGCAAAACCAGCCTCTTCCTGGAAGAAGCAAAAGCCGCTCAAGTAGAGCACGTTTTACCGGGTCATATGTGGTTCTTGAAACAGGCCATTCGCCTATTTGCAAAGATCACAGACCAGGACCCACCTATTGAACTCATGACAAAGCTCACCAATGAAGCAGAAGTCATCCGTGTAAAGACCGTGGCTGAGTAACTATTTCCCACGAACTACGAAAATCCAGCCGAACAGAACAATAGCTGCCACAATAAAGGCATCTGCCAGGTTAAATGTGGGCCACCAATAGACTTTTATAAAGTCCACAACATAGCCCAAACGCACCCTATCAATCAGATTTCCAATCGCACCAGCAAGCAAAAGAGCCAAACCCATTAAATGCCAATGATCCTGCCAGAGTTTTTCCTGAATAACTAGGTACACACCCAAAGCCAAAATTCCTCCAGTAAGCACAAAAATCACCTCCTGAGGCAGCGCAATCCCAAATACAATTCCATAGTTTTGTGACAGAGCAAATCCAAAATCTACGCTTTCCCCAAGCTTTAAACTACTCAATGCCCACCACTTACTTAACTGGTCCACAGCTAGAAAAACCACAAAAATTGGCATAAAAAACATCCATATTTTATCCAGTTGGCGGGGAGTGGGGCTGTTCATGGCCCTAATATAGCAAATAAACATAGTCAGTAACAGGTCCCGAAGCATTGACAAATCTGCTAAAAACATGTAAAATTCATAGACTATAAGCACTATAAATTGAAAAAAGCCTCCCACCAGCCCGCAAAGCAAGAAATGCTAAAGATAGAGGGGATTGATATTACAACATCTGTGTCAGGGCGTATTACTTGTGAAGGCACAATGGAAGGTTTTGGAGACTTTCAAATTGTAGACGGCGTAATCTTCGATCCAGAAGGCGAAGCCCAACAGAAAACTCTAATTAATAATCTTAAAGCGATTGTAAAAAAAGAGGGTTATCTTATTGATAAGTCTGATGAAATGTACCACCTAGTAACAGAGGGCGAAGCAATTGAAACCCCTGATGAGCCTAGTGATGTTGAAGATGTGAAGGAAAGCGTTAGAGAAGGCTTAGGTTCAGTTGTTGATGCAGTTCAAGTTGATCCAGAAGATGTTGAGTATGAAGACCCTAAAAGCCCTGCAGATGAAGCCGCAAAACAAGCAGAAAGAGCAGAAGAAGCAGCAAATTACTCAAGTAAATCAGCAGATCATGCAAGTAAATCGGCAGATCATGCAGGAGAAGCTGCAAATTTTTCTGGAAGAGCAGCAAATAAAGCAGAAGCAGCAGCTAGACATTCAGGAGGAAAAGCAGTTGAGGCAAGAGTGGCAGCAGTACATTCGGTAAAAGCAGCAGAGTATTCAAGAAAAGCTGCGAAATATACTGGAGCTAAGGCGGTTGAAGCAGGAGGATCTGCAATGGCTGCTAAAGAAGCTGTTGATGAGGCAAAAGCCGCAGCAGGTGAAGCCGCAGAGAATTTTAAAAAACAAACTATTGGCTTCAATCAAGCTTGGGCAAAATATGCAATGGGGGAGTTACATAAATTCTTAAAAGGAGCAGATCATAGCTTAAGAAAAACTGCAGTTGAGCTTAAGACGGTAATTGAACAGGCTGGCCTTGATAACTTAGTAGATATGGTAAGGGAAGCAGCAGAAATTAAAGAAGCATTTGAAGACCAAAGGGCCGCAGCTCAAGAAGAACTTGAGGCCTTATACCAAGATACTAAAGATGTATTAGAAGGTACTGAAGATTTATTAGATGAAACTTTAGAAAAGATTAAAGAAATGGAAGAGAAAGCTGAGGAAGCAAATCAAAACCAAGCTGCAAATGGTGGAGTAGTGGTTAATGTTGGTTCTGGAGCTAATGTGCCAAGTGATGTATTGGCAGCAATAAATGAAAGCTCAGAGAAGATGGCCCAGGCTGTAATGGCGGCAACCGAAGCTGCAACAAATGCAACTTCAGATGCAATCAAAAGCTTTGGCGATATTTTGACAGCAATGAGAGATGAACGAAAATCTGAGCGCGCTGAAGATAAAGCAGAATTTAAAAAACAGTTTGATGCAATTGAAAAAGCTCGAGTAGATGCTGAAGCTGCCAAAGAAGCAGCTGAGCAAAGACTACAAGAACTACAAGATCAAATTGCAAAAGATGAAGCGGAAAAAGCTCGCTTAGCAAAAGAGAAAAAAGAGAAGAAAGGATCACTTTTGAGTAAAGCTTGGACTACAACAAAAGTACTTGGAGCTGGGACTTTAATGGCCACAGCTGGTTTGACTTATATGGGAGGAAGAAGACTTGTTAGGGGGGTAGCCAATGCACCAAGAGCACTCGCTTCAGGTGTATCTACTACTATTGGAAGTGCATTCCAACTGCCTTTAACCTTTCTTTCACGCACATTCAACACCAGTGCAGCGCTTGGTAGAGCAGGTAGTAATTTGATACCACCAGCAGAAGATTGGAAAAATCATTCTGGGACTTGGACAGGCACAAGGAAACGTTGGATAACAGGACCAGCACAAACACTTGCAAGAGGAACTCTTGGATTCGTTGGTGGAGTTGGTGGATTAGTTGGTGGCGCAGCAGTTGGGGCTGTTGAGAGTCCACTAGAAAATATACTGAGTCTTAGACTGAGCTATGGACCAGGAGAAGATCCACAAACAAAAGATAAGAATAGACTTCGATTCAATTTACTTAAGGATCGTGGGGTATATGGACTGGGAGATACAGCTTGGAATGGATGGTGGGTGCCAACAATGAATGTTGGAGCCACTAGCCTTATGTTTAGTGATAGAAACAAAAGAGCAGAAGCAAAGGCCGCTGGGAAACCTCTTCCGCCAGCTACACTACTTGGTTCCATCAAAAAACCATTTGTTGGGCTTTGGAATTTCATGAAAAAAATTAATGGCTCTGATGTGGATCGTCTTTCCAAAGCAGCTATTAATATTGATTATCAAAGTGCAAAGGAAAAAGTTCTTAAGGCTAATCCTGAATGGAGAGGGAAATTACGGTATGCACCTCTATTATTTGCTACAAGTATTTGGGCTCAGGAAACTGATAAGTTTGAAGAGTTTATAAGCGCCGGAGTAGACTTCTCCAACTTGGAAAATGAAGCTCCTGGTCTTGCATTCCTTGGTAAGTTTACGGCAGCAGGCCAAAAAATGACATCTCCAAAGAAGTTGGAAACAAAAGAGAAAAATACACCAGTGCACTACGACAAGTTAGGAAGCCAGCTACTTGTCATTAAGGAGTCAAAGGATTTAGACCTTTTAAAAGGATTCCTTAAATCATTCAAAACCTCTGAATTTGAAAAGAAATTTGGACCCTATATTAAGAATGTAAAGGATATCATTTCTGGAACACATGCTCGTGATAAATCAGGATTACAAAGTGCAACAGCTGCACTTTTTGGTGGAGAAAGAGGTCAGATTCATTCAGATGACATGGAAGATAATTTTGCTTATCTTGAAGAGTTCTTAGATTCTAGTAAATACAAAGGGCAATTAGATAACGTACAGAAACGTAAAATGGATCGTTTGCTTGCCAAGTTAAAAGATGCATATTCTACCTTGCAACCACTACACTCAGAGATCTTCCCTAAGAAGAAGGCCGCTTAACCTTCCCACTTCTCACTCGCTGCGCTAAGATGGGCGCATGGCGAAACGTAGGAAATATGATCACGTTCTTTTACTGTCCGTGTTGGCAATTGTGGCCATTGGGGTGGTGATGATTACGAGTATTGGTGTGCCAAAATCCATTAGGATTTCTGCGCCAGATATGGCTTATCCGGATTGTGCGGATGCGGCTGTGGATTGTTATCTGATTTTGAAGAATCATTTGATCCGTGTGGCAATTGGGATTGTTGCAATGTTTGCGGCTTGGAAAATTCCATACAAAGCTTGGAAAACTTTGGCGCCATTCTTCTTTGCAATAGGTATTGGTCTTTTGATTTTTGTGCTTATTGCTGGGGATGCAAATAATACTTTTGCAAGTAGTTGGATCAATATTCCAATCATTCCTTTTGTAGATTCTGTGCAGCCATCTGAGATTGCAAAGTTTGGGCTAATACTTTATTTGGCTTATTTCTTTTCTGAGAAAATGTCCAAGGCAAAACTGGAGAAATGGAATGAAGGCTTTTTGAAATTTTGTATTATTGCCGGACTGGCTATAGGTCCAATAATGCTGCAGCCAGATCTGGGTTCAGCAACAGTTCTCGCCTCAATTGCAGTTGTCATTTATTTTTTAGCTGGAGCTCCAATCAAGCACTTTGTGGTTGGTGGAATGATAGCCGCACTCTTTAGTTTTATTGTGGTGACTCAAGTAGATTATATCGGGAATAGGGTGGATGCATTTTTAAATCCAGGCAGCGAATGTGCTGAGGATTATTGTTGGCAAACTCGCCAGGCAAATATTGCAATTGGTAGTGGAGGACTTTGGGGCAAGGGGTTGACGCAAGGAATTCAGAAATCGTATTGGCTCCCACAGGCAGCGGATGATTTTGTTTTTGCAGCCTCGGCGGAAGAGCTCGGATTTTTGCGAAGTATGGTGATTGTTCTTCTTTACGCCACAATTGCATATAGAGGCTTGCTGATAGCAAATAATGCTCCAAACAAATTTGCACGACTAACGGCTGCAGGAATTACCACCTGGATTTGTGCGCAAGCTTTCATTAACATTATGGTGAACACAGCATTATTCCCCATTACGGGAATCACCCTACCTTTCATGAGTTATGGTGGATCCTCAATGGTAACGACTTTGGCAGCAGTGGGGGTGCTACTAAATATTTCAAAGAACACTAAAGATTATGCATATAGTACTGACTGGAGGCGGAACCGCGGGACACGTCGTTCCTCAACTCGCTATCGCAGAAACTATTCTCGAACATACTAAGTCCGCCAAGATCACATATTTGGGGTCTTACAATGGGATGGAACGCGAACTTTGTGAGCGGGCTGGAATAGATTTTGAGCCAGTAAGCACAGGGAAATTACGCCGTTATTTTGACCTCAGAAACTTTGTAGATATTTTTCGCGTGCCATTAGGAATGATGCAAGCTTGGGTGAAACTCCAAAAGCTAAAACCAAATATTGTCTTCAGCAAAGGAGGTTTTGTAGGTGTTCCCGTTGTATTTGCAGCATGGACTCTGCGCATCCCCGTCATCATCCACGAATCAGACACTTTGCCTGGCCTAGCCACAAAACTAACTGCGCCGCTGGCCCAACATATACTTTTGGGCTTCAAAGAAACTCGCGAATTCCTAGGACGTTTTGCATTTAAAGCCGAATTTGTTGGTAATCCAGTTCGCCCAGAAATCTTGACTGGCTCAGCAGTCAAAGCCAAAAAACTGACTGGCTTCACCGGGGACAAAAAGGTTGTTTTGATCATGGGAGGAAGCAGCGGAGCTGAGCAAATCAACAAATTAATAGCTACAGAAAAAGCTGCACTAACAAAGGAGTTTGATGTGATTCATATTTTTGGAAAGGGGAAAGGCAGATCACAAAAGAGCAAACATTATTTCTCAGTCCCATACATTCATGAAGACTTGAAACATCTATACGCGCTCGCTTCGCTCGCGCTTACTCGCGCCGGAGCCGGCACACTTGCTGAACTAGAAGCTCTCCGCATGCCAACACTTCTTTTTCCATTAGGTTTGGAAGGAAGCCGCGGTGACCAAATTGCCAACGCCAAAGCCATGCAAAAACGCAGCAAGCTTTTCAAAGTTGCAGATGAAAACTTGAAGGTTCTGGACCAACTCAAGATTCTTTCCAAGCGCCCAAATAAACGTGGTAAAAATGATGCTGCAAAAAAAGTCGCCACCATCTTGACAAAGTTCTGACTAGTGGGTTAGTATTAACCACTAACCTAATAGAACGATGGCTGAAAAACTAGAAGAAATAGAGGCGGGGAAAACTAAAAGGCCTGAAAGACCTCTGCATTCAAGGATATTAGACACACTTGATTTCGTAGTATATTCGATTAATTATTCTTTGCCTTGTTTAAACAGATAGCCTAGAAAAACTTGTGCCCAGGCACAGGTTCCGGCATCCTCTTTACATGCCAAAACAAATCACTCTCGGCTTCCAAGGATGGTATTTGCCTGAGCCCTACACAGGGATAGGGCAGCACAGTATTGGACTGCTCCGCTCGCTAGCCAAAACAAAGACAAGCTGCCAAGTTCCCGTGCCAAAAAAAGTCAGCATCAAAGGTATTCCAAATAAGTGGCTCATTGTCATCAAGCCAAAAGCTTGGATCCCGCACCCGGCATTACGCAAATGGTACTGGGAAAGGGTTCAGGTTCCGCAGCACTTCGCCACACAAAATTTGGATTGGGAACTTTATCCTTATCCTTGCCCGCTGCCAAATCGCGCAAACAACTTAAGGGCCATGACCGTGCATGACTTAATTCCGTGGACGGACAAGCGCTATCAAGCCAATGGCCTCAAAGCAAAATATTACAAACTCGCCAGAAAATCTCTTTCAGACGTGGATCATGTTTTCACTGTTTCGCAAAGCACGCATGATGAACTGGGTCTCAACGCTGCAACGCTGCTGCCAAATGCAATTCCTGAACTTCCAAAATCTCTTCCAAAACTCAGCTATCAAAACGCGCTGGTTTATTTGGGTGGTTATGACATTCGCAAGCGGGTGCCAGAATTGATTGAGGCTTTCACAGCACTCAGGAAAAAGGAGCCAAACATGCAGCTCCTGCTGATTGGGAAAGCGCACCACAAATCTAAATATTATCCAAAAATTCCCAAAGCAGAGGGCGTGGTTCAGCTGGGAAAACTTTCAGACAAGCGTCTCTATACAACTCTGAAATCTGCATTCGCCTTTGTACATTTTTCAGACAGCGAAGGCTTCAACATCCCACTTTTGCAAGCCATGAGCGTGGGCACACCCGCCATTGTCCAAGACCTGCCCGTAAACCGCGAAGTCTCAGACGGAAAGGCACTTTTCTTGAAGGGCTCGCGGAAAACTGAGCTTTTTGATAAAGTGAAACTGTTGAAAAACCCAAAGAAACGTAAGGCTGTAATTGATGCTCAAAAGAAAGCCGCGCGTAGATACAGTTGGGATAAGAGCGCAAAACTTCTGATAAAAACTTTGAAACATGGGACATGAAAAAGACCAGTACACAGACTATAAATTTCCCGGCCAAAAGCCAGGAGAACACATTCAACTTTTAGTGCGCAAGCATTGGATAATTGACATTAGGGTGGCCAGTGTTTTCTTCATACTTGCTGTCTTGCCAGTAGTGGCAGCAATAATTATTCCATTCATTGTTGGAAATATTGTGTTTAATGACACTTTTTTACTCACCACACTTGGCATTTTGATTTACCTCTTATTCATGTTGATGATTACTTATGTGAAATGGCTGAATGAGGAATTGGATCTAATAATTGTTACAAATGAGCGAGTAGTTTCCCACGACCAAGTGGACCTTTTTCACAGACAAATTTCTGAAACCAACATTAGCCAAGTCCAAGATGTTAAGGGAGTGGAACATGGGATTCTTGGAAATCTTTTGCATTACGGTAGACTTTCAATTCAAACTGCTGCGAGGGATATTCATTTTGAAATCCAACATGTTAATCGGCCATATGACAGCGCTCGCGTAATCTTAGATTTGAGGGACACCTACATGGATAAGGAAAAATTTGAACCTCACCCTGATACTGTACTATAATCACCCCAATGGAAAACGCCATCCTCATTCTCATTGGAATTGTAGCAACTGGATTTATCTGGCTTTTGTGGCTGCGTCAAAATCTCTTGCACCAATTTAGGGATGTCAGTAATCACATGGAACTTTTACGCTGGGACCTTTGGCGAAGAAGAGACATGGTGCCTTACTTGCTTGAAAGTTTTAGATCAGATGATATGCAGAATGAAACTTGGCAAAGACTTTTGGGTGGGCGCAAACATTTTCATGGACTCACAACTTTAGCTGATGAGTGGGAATATGGTAGCGGCCTTCTTAAATTCCTAGAGGATGCTGACATAAAAAACCTTAATTTTTTGGAAGCAAAAAAAGACATTGAAACCGTGACAGAAATTATTAAAAAGGAAAAAGAAGAATTAGAACTGGTTAGGACTAGATTCAATGAGCTCAGGATTCGCTTCCCGTACAGTCTGGCTTCTGGTATCTTCGGATTCCAGAATTTAGAGCAATGAAATACCTTATTCAGACCTACGGTTGTCACATGAATCATTCTGATTCAGAGCGCATTGCCAGTGTGCTGGAACGTTTGGGTTATGAAAAAACTGATGAACAAAAAGAGGCAAACATGCTTATTCTCAACACTTGCAGCGTAAAGCAAAAAGCTGAAGACCGAGTGCTCGGCCTTCGCAAGCAACTCAAAACTCTCCAGGAAGCCAACAGCGCACTTCAAATTGCAATCACTGGTTGCATGGTTCGCGAAACCTCAACAAAAAGGGACAAGCTCATGCGTCAGATGCCTGAGCTAGATTTCACCTTCCGCATTGAGGACGTGGCCCAGCTCCCAAATCTCATCCAGGAAGTCGATCCCAAAATCAATTTTGAGGATCAGCTGGACGAAGGAACTTTGGAAAACTATTTCAAAATCGCTCCCAAAAAAACCAGCAACACTTCCGTCTTTGTCCCCATCATGACTGGCTGCGACAAGTTCTGCACTTACTGCATTGTGCCCTTCACCCGTGGGCGAGAATACAGCCGCGACTTCCAAGAAATCTTAGACGAATGCAAAAAACACGTTAGGGAAGGGGCCATTGAAATCACTCTAGTTGGGCAGACCGTAAACTCATACGGACTTAGTTTTAATGACAAAAAATCAGGAAAGTTTGAAGCTTACGGCAAGAGCCCATTTGCGGCCTTACTCAAAGCCGTGGACCAGCTAAACAACCATGGTCTCTCGCGGCTCCGTTTCACTTCGCCCCACCCCCGCGACTTCACAGACGAGCTAATCAACACAATGGCAGAACTAAAAACTCTCTGCCCATATTTCCACATGCCGGTGCAGTCAGGATCTGATGCAGTGCTCCGCCGCATGAACCGCAATTATCAGACAGCGGAATACGTAGAAATTATGCAAAAAGTCCAAGCCGCAATCCCCGGCTGCGCCATCAGCACAGACATCATTGTGGGATTCTGCGGAGAAACAGATGAAGAATTTGAAGAGACCTACAAAATGTACCAGCAAATGGAATGGGACATGTGCTTCGCCTCCCGCTACTCTCCGCGCAAAGGAACCTACTCAGAAAAAACCCTAACAGACGACATCCCCCACAAAATCAAAGCAGAACGCTGGCACCGCTTGGACAAACTCCTCAAGGAGAAATCCGCCAAAAAGAACAAATCCTACCAAGGCAAAACCCTTGAAGTTCTTGTCACAGAACAAATCGGCGAATCCTGCATAGGCCGCAGCCGCGAATTCAAAGAAGTCCACTTCCACTCTGGCCGCCCCCTAATTGGCAAAGAAGCCCAGGTCAAAATCACCTCCTCTGGCATCTTCCACCTAGATGGGGAGCTCACCACTGAATCGCCTCCTTCTCATTCCACTCCAGATACTCATTTGTCTGACTAAAAGGCTTTGAGCCAAAAAAGCCACTGTGCGCGGAAAATGGCGAAGGATGTGCAGACTCAATCACCTTGTGCTTTTCTCTATCAATTTTCTCCCCCTTTTTTTGCGCAAAACGTCCCCACAAAATAAACACCACATTCTCACATTCATCAGAAATTTTCTGAATCACAGCATCCGTAAACTCCTCCCAACCCTTACCCTGATGCGAACCAGCCTGCTTTGCCAAAACCGTCAGAGTTGCATTCAGCAATAGGACCCCCTGCTTCCCCCAATGACTAATATCTCCAGTCTCAGGCACAGCAATTTCCAAATCGCTCTCCAATTCTTTGTAAATGTTTTGCAGCGAAGGCGGCGTCCTAACCCCCTCACCAACGGAAAAACAGAGCCCATTAGCTTGCCCCACGCCGTGATAAGGATCCTGACCAATGATCACCACTTTAATTTCATCAAAGGGACACAAATCAAATGCTCTAAAAATATTCCCTGGTGCAGGATACACCCGCGTACGCTGATATTCCTCCCGCACAAAATGAGTCAGGGCTTTAAAATAGTCCTTTTCAAACTCGCCATTCAAACGAGCCTCCCAAGATTTATTTATTTTTACGGTCATAATAATCTGGGCCCGGGCCCATTTTTACTCTGTTAAAACAGCTTTAATCCGCCGAATCCCAGCAGAAGAAGATTGTTCCTTAACAATCTTAAACTCAGTGCCAAGCTCACTGGTGTGATCCACGTGTGGTCCACCACAAATTTCTTTGGAGAAATCGCCCATAGAATAAACCTTCACTTTCCCAGCCAACTCGCCTTCATATTTGTCCACAAAAACTCCAGTTGCATCCATTTTCCTAGCCTCCTCTACAGTCACTTCTTCAAAGCTCACGGGGAAGTCCGCCTGGATGGCATCATTCACAATTTTCTCCACTTCCGCAATCTGTTCCGGAGTCATTTTCTGATCATAATTAAAATCGACTCGAAAACGCTCATGCGTAATATTTGAACCCTTCTGCTCCACATCCTTTCCAGGCACACGCCGCAGC
>PJEL010002427.1_pt1 | contig 17148 bp, 9 predicted proteins | sample 1853271 | NCBI WGS metagenome assembly PJEL01 (sample SAMN08108733, study PRJNA415343) | Invertebrate metagenome, whole genome shotgun sequencing project. | host: Globobulimina | place: Sweden: Gullmar Fjord | collected 2015-08
CCAGATCCGCATCCTTGACCGCGTCTTCCAGTTCAACACAGGGGACCAGCAGTTCGCTTTGGATCTTGTCGAAAAGACTCTGCTCAACTTTTCCTTTGCTAACCAGTTTTTCCAAACTCTGGTTGATACGGGCAACGCCTTTGTCCACAAACTCCTGCTTAATATCTCTTAAATAAACCTTGTATCCGGCCATCAAGGCAACTTCCGCAATTCCGTGCCCCATATCCCCGGCACCAATCACTGCAACATTCTTAATATCATCAATATTCATTCGCTTTCCTTGCAAAAAAGTTAATAGTTCGGGACCTCAATTGTCCTTGTTGACACAAACTGACAAGCCCTTTCAGGCGCGGTAATGGATCAAAATAGGTCACAGGAGCATCTGGGATGAAGCCGTTTCAGTTGATTGGACGAGAGGTTTTGAGTCTTCCAACGGAAAGGGGTTTATGCCAAGTGCGGATAGTTTAAAACCCTGATTTTAAAAATGACAAATCGCTTTCACGCCTCCAGCAGCTTGTTGGCTGTAGCGTTGAAACACATTTCATATATCATTACTATATAAAATTTTAACAGTTGTCAAGGAGAAAACCCGGAACAGGGAGATGTAGATTAGCGTGGATAAACAATCTTGCCAGCTGTTTTCAGGTCGTACCCATCATTTCCCCCAATAAGGGGCTTGAGAGATTCTGGGTTCAGAAGCCCGATGAACAACTGTACGGTTTTTTCGAAGAACTTCTCCTTGGGAACCAGTAGATCAAAGCGTTCCCAACGTAAAGGCAGAAACTCAAGGTTCAACAGAGATGCCACTACTCGTATCCCGGGGGCAGCATCTGCTCTACCAGCCAGTATTTCCAACCCCGCATCCAGATGCCTCGGCATCTCCTTTTCGTAACCAGTAACGTTCCCCGGTTTCACCCCGTTTTTTTCCAGTTCACGGTCAAACAAAAGACGCGTGCCGGTTCCCAAGCTTCGGTTCACAATGGCGATATCAGCCCCGACCAGATCAGCAATCGAACGAATTTTTTTAGGATTGCCCTTGGCCAGCAATAAGCCTTGCTCCCTTCGACAAAAATTAATCACAGCGGGCATGTTTTCAAGCTCGCTATCGGCAAAATTAAAATTATACTCCTCTTCGTCTTCCTGCAATAAATGGCAGGCTGCGATATGGCACAACCCCTGCCTGAGGGCACGGAGACCGCCCATGCTGCCCATATTTCCGAACACAGCCGCAAATTCGGGATAAGTCTTATTGAACAGAGTCACCACCCTGTCCAAAAGCGGATCGTTGCTACCCGTGATGATCAGCAGGTTTGCATGGACTGAGGCTGATTGCTGTGTTTTGGGATAATTGATGGTATTCGTTTCAATCCACTGTTCCACCAAATGCTTTGGGAATGACCATTTTCCAGTGATTTTATTTGCCGGCAGACCTTTTTCAGCCACCAGCGTATACACCATTTTTTCATTCACATTGAGAAATTTTGCCACCTCTTTGGTGGAAAGAAGTATCGTCATTTTCCATTATCGTGGGAATTATTGTTTACAAAATGGATAGGTTAATCGCCATAACCATACACCGACTGTGTCAGCATTTCAATGATTTTCCCTTATTTTACCATCAGGTTAGAGGATAATTCTCTGCAATTAATAATTTTCTCCTGAAATAATAGATAATCCGCTCGTATTCGCATGAAATGATATCAACAAATAATTTAGTTTACAAACATTCGACCAAACCGACCCCAAAAGGAGACCATTGGGGTGTTCTTAAAAATCTAAAATGAATTAGACGAAAGTGAGTAAACCTGAGGTAAAATCCAATCATTAGAATCCAGGTAATTTCAAGTAGTTTTCCTCAGACAGCCGATGGTCGATTATTAGCAGCGGATGTATTGCATCACTCCTGCTAATCTTTATAAATTTCAAAATATCAAGGTATTTTTCCGCTTCGGGAATAGGGATTGGCGGTCCAATTTAGGATAACGTCTTGAAATCCGGATTCTATCATTACGCCCATTTTAGAGGAAGTGCAATGCTCGTACAATCGGTATTTTGAAATCGATTTCGATCACTTTTGGGATTTCAGCACTGGTTTGCAGCAGTCAAGTTTTTGCAAACAATATCAACATTGTTGACATTGACGCGTTTCCACCCAAAGCGTTGGATTTGAATACAGAACTCTTGCGGCTTAAGCAGAAAGGTGCTCAGATCACAGTGGATCATTCAAAGCCCGGATCTTACAGGTGAAAGAAGATGCCTCCTATATACTCGTGACCAAATTCTGGACACCTGGGAAAAAGAAGATCAGGCAGCATCCAGAGTTTGTGCTGCCCCACTAGGCGATTGGCTTCAACAATATTCAACTCAGAAGATAATAAAAACCTTTAATTTTAACTAGTAACAGTATTTTATGGTGTAAGAGGGAACAGCTGTTTTTCAATTTATTGTTGGATAAAACCATCAATTTTTGTCTCGACATGACGATTCATAATTAATAGACTTTTGGTTTTTCATGATCTATAATAATTGTGAAAAACTGTAAAAAAATAAATGAGATGAACTATAACTCAATCATCTTTTGAAAACTCAGGTATTTTGAGAGGAGATCCATATGAGGCTTGTAACCCGATCTGATTTTGATGGTCTTGTTTGTGCCGTACTGCTGGTTGAGAAAGGAATCGTCGACGACTACAATTTCGTGCACCCAAAGGATTTACAAGACGGTAAGATCGAAATTACCAGCAATGATGTACTGGCAAATGTGCCTTATGTGGAGGGGTGTGGTCTTTGGTTTGACCATCACTCCAGTGAGAAAGGACGTGTCGGATCAGAGCAACTTGAGTTCGACGGCAAAACGAAACATGCGCCCAGTGCAGCACAGATCATCTGGGAATATTACGGTGGGGAAGAGGGATTTGGTAGCCATTTCCTACCCATGATGGCAGGCGTCAACAAAATCGATTCAGGTCAACTAACTTCAGATGATATCCTGCAACCGGAAGAGTGGATTCTGCTGGCATTTATTATGGATGCTAGAACAGGTCTCGGCCGTTTTCAGGATTACCGAATCAGTAATTACCAGTTGATGATGGACATGGTCCAGTACTGTCGAACGATGACTGCAGCTGAGATCCTTGAGAACAAAGACGTTCAGGAACGGATTTCGCGGTACTTTGACCAGCAGGATGCCTTTGTTACAATGATCTCGGATTGCAGCCAGATTATAGAAAACGTCATTATTACTGATTTAAGCAACCAGGAGACCATCTTTGCCGGCAATCGGTTCCTCGTTTATGCGATCTATCCAGATCAAAATGTCGAAGTCAGAGTGATGTGGGGCAGAGCAAAGCAAAACGTTGTTTTTGCCTGTGGTCATAGCATCCTAAATCGTACCTGCCAGACAAATGTGGGAGAGTTGATGCTCCAGTTCGGCGGTGGTGGACACAGTAAAGTCGGAACCTGTCAGGTTCCAATAGAAAAGTGGAAAGAGTCATTAGATGAAATCGGTGCGATTCTGGTCCAAAATGGTTAATCGAAACCATATCTTACTTATTTGAGCTGACTCTGCCCCTTTCATATTTTATTCACATTCTGTTGATTTAAAAAGAACTGTTTATGCATCGTAACACAGACCAGACAACCATTCTTATCATTGATGATGATATCACTGTACGGCAAACCCTGACGGAATTCCTAGAAGACAATGGTTTTAAAACACTGAACGCCGAAAATGGCTCTACTGGCCTTGAAATGTTCCGAAAAGAGCGTCCGAGCCTGGTGCTTGTGGACCTACGAATGGCTGAAATGGATGGGCTGGAAGTTATATCCGGAATCAAAGCATTATCTGCAGACACGCCTCAGATTGTCATATCCGGGGCAGGAAAGATTCAAGATGTAGTAGAGGCATTGCATCGTGGAGCCTGGGACTACCTACTGAAACCGATTGAAGACCTCCAGATTCTGTTCAATGGAGTGGAAAACGCTCTCGAAACCTCAAGATTGAAACAGGAAAATAAAAAATATCAGCAAGATCTTGAAAAACTCATCTCCGAACGCACGCAGGAACTAGAGCAGGCCAATAATCATCTGGCGCAAATCAACTCACACATGAAGCAGATCGTGGAGACGATCAAGTCACTCTCCTCTTGTACAACGGTTGAAGATTTTGGCGTCCTTTTGTTGGAAAAAATCGGGGTCCAAATGCAGGCCACCGGTGGCAGCCTGTATTTGCAGGAAAACGATGGACTTCACCTGATCAATGCTCTGGACCCGGGACATGCCTCAGACTTTATTCCCTTTCCTCTGCAGGAGGATTCCATCTTTCACCACATCATTAACGATCAGCAGCCAATACTGATCCGTAATGTTGTCGATCAGCCCAACCTATCTGGCAGCGGCTGGACGGGCTACCAGAATGGATCTGCATTGGCATTCCCACTATCTGATGAGTCAAATAATATTATCGGAATTTTGACACTGCATAACAAATTATCTCCCCCTTTTGTTGAGCAGGATAAAGAGACCGGTTCCATCCTGGCATCCTATGGTTGTGAAGCAATGCGGGCCGTTCGCGCCAGCGAAAACCTCAGTCTGAGCGAAGAACGTTTTAGAGAGCTTGCCGAATTGCTGCCCGAGGCGGTGTTTGAATTGGATAAAAATTTGCTTATTACATACGCCAATCAAAGGGCGTTTGAACTATTTGGATATTCTGCGCAAGACTTTGAAAAAGGCATCAGGGGCCTCAACCTAATTGCACTTGCAGATCGAGAACGGGCGGCTGAAAACGCAACAAAGCAAGCAGAAGGTATTCTGCGTGAGACTTTCGAATATCAGGCATTGAGAAAAGACGGTTCAACCTTCCCCATCATATACCACTCTAACCTCATACTGAAAGAAGGTAATGTCAGGGGTCTCCGGGGCATTGCTGTAGATATAACCGAACGCAAGGAGTCCGAACAGAAATTGGAAAAAACGCAGAACTATTTAGCCAGCATTATTGATTCTATGCCTTCCCTGATTATAGGGGTGGATATTACAGGAAAAGTGACCTTGTGGAATCATGCTATAGAAAAAGCGACTGGAATATCTGTGGATTCTGCCGTCGGAAAGTCTGTGACAGAAGTGTCACCTAGAGTGGCAGCAGAGATGGACAAGATAATCGCTAGCATCAAGTCCCAGGAAATAATCACAGAAACCAATAAACCGCGTCAAACAGCTGATGAGACCCAATATGAAAATATAACAATCTATCCACTAATTGCAGAGGGTGAAAAAAGCGCTGTCATTCGTATTGAAGACGTCAGTGAAGAATATGATTTGCAGGAACAGTTTAATCAGAACCGTAAAATGGATGCTATCGGGCAACTTGCCGGAGGTGTCGCCCACGATTTTAATAATATGATCGGTGGAATCATGGGGGCCGCGCAATTGCTTAAGTCAAAGAAAAGAAACCTTGACGAAAAAAGCCTGAAATTTGTTGACATGATCATGCAGGCCTCCACACGGGCTGCCGATATGACAGCGAAACTACTGGCAGTTGGGCGTCGTGGAAAGGTTTACTCAGCCAGTGTCGATATTCACCTGATCATTCGTGACACCATATCCATTCTCGAACCGGACCTTCCCGAAAATGTAAACATCATCAATAAATACAATGCCGAAGACCATATCGTAACCGGCGATAGCTCTCTGCTCTTGAATACATTTATGAATATCTGCAGCAATGCTGACCATGCCATGCCGGATGGGGGTGAGATCACAATTGAAACAAATAACATCACTCTGGAAAAAGCCTACTGCAAAGCAAGTCCCTTTGACATTCAACCCGGACCTTACATCACAATCGAAATCAGAGATAGAGGGGAAGGCATCCCCCTGGAACTTCTTCCTAAAATATTTGAACCGTTTTACACTACCAAAAATCGAGGTAAGGGTTCGGGGCTTGGGCTCGCTGCTGTATACGGAACCATACAGGATCACATGGGAACAATTACCGTTTCGAGTAAAGTTGATATAGGGACTGCTTTTCATGTTTTCCTACCGCTTGAAGATAACACGATCAAACATAGTCGAGACGATAGTGAGGTGGTCAAGGGATCAGGCAGGATTTTACTGGTGGATGATGAAACACTGCTTCTGATCGTTGCCAAAACTCTTTTAGAAGAGATGGGTTATTCGGTACTGTTGGCAAAAAACGGACAAGAGGCTGTTGAAATTTATCAGCACGCACACAGTGAGATTGATCTGGTCATACTTGATATGATTATGCCCGTGATGAGTGGGAGCGAAGCATTTGCGGAATTGCGCAAAATTGACAAAGACTGCAAAGTGTTGATTTCCTCAGGCTTTTTCAAAGTAGAAGATTTGGAAAAAATGGACGCAGATGGACTATCCGGCTTTATCAGGAAACCCTATCAGCAATCCGAACTCAGTCAACAAGTGGCTAAAATATTAGGTATTTAGTTTTCAGTGTCGACTCGATTTTTCTGTCCGCTGAAGCGGTTTTATCACGGCGGTGTTTTTTATTATCTACCGAATAAATGGACCATCTATAAAAAGAAAACCCCGATGAAACAGATATTTTTTCCATGGCGATCAGATGGTTAAAGATTCTCAGCCAACGATCCTCATCATGGATGATGACACTTTTCAACTGCAAGGTATTGCAGAATATTTAAAGGATAGCGGTTACAACACGTTAACAGCTGAGAATGGCCGTATCGGACTTGAACTGTTCCAACATGAGCAACCCGACCTGGTTCTAGTGGATTTGCATATGCCGGAAATGGACGGCCTCCAAGTGTTATCCAGCATTAAGACGTTGTCGGCAGATACCCCTATGATTGTCATATCTGGAACAGAGGATATTCGATTTGTTATAGAGGCTTTACGCCGCGGTGCGCAGGACTACTTGACGAAACCGATTGTCGATTTTGAAATTTTATATCTTACTGTTCACAAGTCGCTTGAGAACGCCAGACTAAAACTGGAAAACATCAAATACCAGCAAAACCTGGAACAACTTGTCACGGAACGCACGTCGGAGTTGAAAAGATCAAATGGCCAACTGATTCAGGTGAATCAACGCATAAAGAATATAATTGAAACAACCTCCTCACTCTCTTTATGCACCGAAGTCAAGCAGTTCGGGTCCCTTCTGTTGGAGAAGTTTGGTGCTCAAATGCAGGCCACAGGCGGCAGCGTGTATTTGAAGGAAGCAGGTGGGCTCCGTCTGATCAACACATTGGATCCAGGACACGCACAGAGTTTTATCTCTTTTCCGCTTCGGGAAGGCTCTGTTTTTCAACGGACACTCAACAAGAAACAACCTATTCTTATCCGTGATATTGCGGACAAACCCAACCTAAACAGCAGTGGCTGGAAAGGCTATCGAGACGGATCGGCGTTGATTTTTCCCTTACCTGATGAATCCGGCGAAATCATCGGCATTTTAACGCTGCACAGTAAAACGGTCCCCCCTTTCATAGAGCAGGACAAAGAAATTGGATCAATCCTGGCGTCACACAGTAGTGAAACAATGAGAGCTGTTCGCGCCACCGAGAATCTCAGCCAAAGTGAAGAGCGCTTCCGAGAGCTCGCAGAAATGCTCCCTGAGGCGGTATTTGAGGCAGACCTGGATCTGAACATTACGTATGCGAATCAACGGGCACTAGATTTATTCGGATTCACTATGGATGATTTTAAAAACGGCATCAACATGCTGAAAACAATCATTCCCGAAGATCGAGAAAGAGGAGCCCAGAATGCTGCCAAACGCCTGCAGGACGGAAAAGTCGAAGCCGCAGAGTATAAGGCAGTTAAAAAGGACGGTACGATCCTACCACTATTATTCCATTCCACCCCCATCTGGAAAGAAGGTTCTTCAAAAGGATTCAGGGGGATAATCATCGACATCACCGAACTTAAAAAAACCGAAGCGGCCCTGCAGGATAGTGAAGAGAAATACCGAAATGTCGTCAGCAATGCAATCGAAGCAATTTGTGTCATTCAAGATGGCATGTTTACCTATCTTAACCCGGAAGCAGTCAAACTCTTTGGTTACACGGAAGAAGAGCTGAAAAATATGCCGTCCAAAAACACCATTTATCCCGAAGACGAAGAATTGGTTACGTCATCCCGTTTACAAAGGCTCAAGGGAGAACCAACACCAAGTGTTTATTCTCATCGAATTTTGAAAAAAAATGGCACAGTTCGATGGGTTGAGATTAAAGCGGTCACAATTACCTGGAATAATGAACCCGCCGTACTGGCCCTGCTGGCCGATATCACAAAAAGAAAACAAACCGAAGACGAACTGCAAAAAACCCATGAAGATTTGGAAAAGGAGGTCCGAACAAGAACTCTTGATTACAAACGAGCTAAGGAAGAAGCAGAGTATGCCAACAATCTGAAGAGCGAATTTCTTGCCAACATCTCCCATGAACTCCGAACCCCCATGCACCATATACTCAGCTATTCTAAATATGGGGTTGAAAAGATACAAAAAGAAAGCAAGGAAAAACTACTGCACTATTTCACTCAGATCAGAAACTCCGGAAATCGACTATTATCGCTTCTAAATAATCTTCTGGACCTCTCAAAACTCGAATCCGGTAAAACGGAATATGAGATGAGAAAAACCAGTCTGGAGCGACTGGTGAATAACCTGTTCGATGAGTTTTCACGTGTTGTCAGCGAGAATTCGCTGCTTCTTGAGTTGCAGAAACCCGAAATTCCAACAACTGTTGTTTGTGATGAAATGAAGATTGGTCAGGTACTTCGCAATCTAATGTCCAATGCAGTTAAATTTACGCCTGCCAACAAAATGATTTCCCTTTCATTTGCCGCTGAAAGTCTACCTGCCGGAAAGCGGAAATCGGACAAAGTTGAAGTCCCCGCCATAATGATCAGAATCAAAGATGAGGGAACAGGCATTCCTGAAAATGAACTGGAAACAATCTTCAATAAGTTTATCCAAAGCAGTAAAACAAAAACTGGTGCCGGCGGCACCGGGCTCGGCCTGTCCATTAGCCAGGAAATCATCAAAGGCCACAATGGAAAAATCTGGGCCGAAAATAATCCTGAAGGGGGCGCAATATTCAGCTTTATTTTGCCTTATGAACCTGAAGCAACCTCCAATTAAAACGAGCACATCATGAAAGAAAAAATTCTCATTGTGGATGACAGTAAAGTCATGCGAAGGATAATACGCAAAGAACTTGAAGAGGCTGGATTTGAAATTCATGAAGCCGAAGATGGCCTTGAAGCCTTCGAAAAAGCCAGAGAAATCCAACCACAGCTCATCACCATGGATGTTGATATGCCGATGATGAACGGTTTTGAGACAGTCTATAAAATCCGCACCGAACTAAACCCGATGAATGCGGAGAATGATAAGGAAATACCCATTGTGTTCATTACCGCCAATGATACGATTGAAGGCAGACGAAAGGGATTTGAGGTTGGAGCGACTGATTTCATACTCAAACCTTTCCTGAAAGGTGAAGCGGCAAATTGTGTCAAAAATTTATTAAAACCAGGTGGAAGTTTACAAGGATTGAAAGTCCTGATTGCCGATGACAGCCGGCTTTCCCGAGGTATCATCAACAACATTCTGAATGATGCCGGTGTGACCACCGTTGTCGCTGTGGATGGCAAAGAGGCGTTTGAAATAATGAAATCCGAAGAGCAGAACATAGATTTGGTACTGACGGATTATATGATGCCTGAAATGAATGGCGACGAATTGTGTCGTAAAATCAGGTCAGAACTTGGGAATAAACTTCCGATCATTATCATCAGCGCGATGTCTGAATCAAGCTCAATGCTGGAATTGTTTAAAGCCGGTGCGTCTGATTATATTGTTAAACCGTTTACAAAAGAAGAGCTGCTGGCCAGGGTGAAAGTTCATCTGGAATCCCGCTTATTAAACAGGCAACTGTTAAAACAGGTGTATGAACTGAAACGGTTAGGCAAATTAAAGGATGATATCCTCTCGATTACCTCTCATGATTTGCGTTCGCCACTAAATGGCATATTGGGATTTACAGATATCGTTATGCAGGATAGCACAGTCAGCGACAAGAATAGAGATTTTCTACAGAATGTCATGGATTCCGGAGATTTTCTGCTGAACCTGATTAATGATATCCTGGATCTGGGTCGTGTTCAATCTGAAAGCCACGAACTGAATATGTTACCCGTATCAGTCGCTGATATCATGGAATCCTCGTTGAATACAGTTCGTCATATGGCGTCTCCAAAAGAGATTCAGTTGTTAACTGAGGTCCGTTGCCAGGAGCCACCTGTTATGTCTGGTGATAAAAATGCGTTGATTCGGATTTTTAATAACCTGCTTTCAAATGCAATCAAATTTACGCCCAAAAATGGACAAGTCACTCAAATAATTGATGACACAGAGGATAACCAACTGAGTATCTCCATCGAAGATAGCGGTATTGGAATTCCTGCGGCCAGTATTCCATTTTTATTTGATAAATTTTCAAAAGCATCCAGACCTGGGACAGCAGGGGAGAAAAGTACCGGCCTGGGATTATCTATTACAAAAGAACTGATCGAACGCCTTGACGGAACAGTAGAGGTGACCAGTGAAGAAAATAAAGGCACCTGTTTCAAACTGACGTTTCCAAAACAAGCATCTGCTGCCACTGATCTGGGAAAAAAAATAAAGGACAAAGGCAATAAGGAGGAGGAGACGGATAAAAATATTCGCGCCGTCCGGGTACTGCTGGCGGATGACAATCAGATGAATTCCAAACTGGCTGAGATGGCCATGACTAGAAAAGGACATGATGTAACATCGGTCGTCAATGGGAAGCAAACCTTAGAAATGTATATCGAATCACTCAAAGGAAATGAAAACACATTTGAAATTATCTTTATGGATATAAGAATGCCAGTTATGGATGGAATTGAAGCAACAGAGCAAATACGAATTTATGAAACTGAAAACGGGATATCCCCTGTTCCAATAATCGCACTGACTGCTGAAACTGGCGACGAATGGAAAGAAAAAGCTTTGGAAATGGGTTTCGATGGATTTGTCACAAAACCAGTAAAAATAAAACGAATAAATGATGCGATACAGACATACACTCGGTAGTGATGCCAAATCTCAGAAAACTGAACACACCATTCGTGACAGGATTCGATCTTAATTAAGAAATATAAATAGCACTGTTCCTGAAAAACGTTTCAACCGAATTTGATCCAAACCGCTGGTCCTAACGCCTGTACCTGGACAACTCCCCCAAAAAAGCCTATGCTAATCGTTTGATTCAATTATTTCGCCCCCAATACCCACACTAATCACTGTCTATCAACATCAAGAGTGACATGTTAAATTTACCCCGTTTTCTTGCGACTGCCATTGGCAGCGTCCCTTTTCTTGACCCGGACTTCGCTGTACAACTGTCTCTGACACAGCTTCCCGAAGCCCCCATCTGGCCTCAGTTGCCAAAAACAGGTCTCAATGAACAGATGGAGATACAATATTCAGAGGGTCTACCGCGCGCTACAATCGATCGGGAAAAAAACAGAATGTTTTTTGACACAACCGGGGACTACTCCGATGAGTTTGCTGAGTTCTATGAAGCATATATGACTGCCATGGACCCGGATGATGGTGATGGCGACTGTTCCAGCATGGCTATCTCCGCAGATTTTTCCAAAGGGCTTTTCGCCCTTGAGCAAGCGCTGCAAGAAAAGGGAACGACCTATCCGTTTCTCAAAGTCCAAACCACCGGTCCCTGCACTGTTGCACTGAGCATCGTGGATGAGAATAAAAGGGCGATTTATTATAATGAAGAGTTCAGAGATGTGATTGTCAAGGGGTTGGCAATGAAATGCCGCTGGCAAATTCAAAAGTTCCAACCTTATGCAGACAATGTTATCTGTTTCCTCGATGAGCCAATACTCTCAGCCTTTGGAAGTTCCACCTACGTTTCTGTCAAAAGGGATGATATTGTTGAGCTGCTCAACGAAGTCGTTGAAGCCATTCATGCTGACAACGGCATTGCCGGTGTTCACTGCTGTGGCAATACAGAATGGAGCATCCTGGTTGATGCCGGTGTTGATATCCTGAATTTTGACGCCTTTGAATTTGGGGAGACCATCGCCATCTATCCAGAAGCTATCAAAACCCTTTTAAATCGTGGTGGAAAGATCGCCTGGGGAGCCGTACCCACATCAACAGCAATTCGCGAAGTAACAATTGAAGGTTTGGCGGATCATTTCGAAAAAGTGATGGATAATCTGGCAGCAAAAGGGATCGACAAACAACAAATCATCGACAACGCTATCATCACACCAGCCTGTGGTACCGGATCGCTAGAACCGGCAGATGCAGAAAAGGTATTTGAGACCACCGCAGCGCTCTCTGATTTCATGAGAAACAGGTATCAATAAAATCAAAAAAGGTTTAAATGAAATTGGCAATATCTGGTAAGGGGGGGGTAGGTAAATCCACCATTGCCGCCACACTGTCTCTGCTAATGTCCCGGCGAGGCCAACGTGTTCTGGCTATTGATGCAGATCCGGACGCCAACCTGGCAGCGGCTCTAGGTATTCCACAGGAAAAACGGAGTGAAATTGTCCCCATCTCTCAACAGGCAGCTTTAATTGAAGAGCGAACCGGGGCCAAGATCAAACAGTACGGACAAATGTTCAAACTAAACCCCGAAGTGGCGGATATCCCGGAGAACTATGCCATCAGCCATGAAAACATCAAGTTACTGGTTTTAGGAGCGGTTGACCAAGGTGGAGGCGGATGTGCCTGTCCGGAAAATGTTCTAATCAAGGCTCTCATCACTGACTTGATACTCTATAAAGATGATACATTGATCATGGATATGGAAGCCGGGGTTGAACATCTGGGACGTGCAACGGCCAAGAGCGTTGATAAAATGCTGATTGTGCTGGAACCCGGTCAACGCGCTGTTGATTGTGCCCAAAGAATTATCAGCATGTCTACCGAAATCGGAATTCAGGACATCGGGCTGATTGCCAACAAAGTGTCATCAGAAGATGACCGTCGATTTTTAGCTGAATCGTTTCCCGATACCCCTATTCTGGGAAATATTCCCTATCTGGAAACCATCCGTCTGGCTGACCGGAAAAATCAATCTATTTTAGATGCCGACGAACCCGCAATCACTCAATGTTTCAATGAGATTCTGGAGCGACTGACATGAGCCGAATTATCGCTGTCAGCGGAAAAGGCGGGGTCGGAAAATCAACCATTGCCAGCCTGATTGTCTCTCAACTCATCGCCCGCCAAAAAGGTCCGATTCTGGCCGTAGATGCGGATCCAAACGCCTGCCTGGAAGATTTGTTAGGTGTAACGGTCGAGAAGACCGTTGGGGGTGTCCGTGAAGAAGCCAAAGAGATCGCAGGCAAGGGAATGGCTAGTGGCATCTCAAAACAACAGTTACTTGAACTGAAAATCGCAGAGAGTGTCGTAGAAGCGGCGGATTTTGATCTGATCTCAATGGGCCGACCTGAGGGCCCCGGTTGTTATTGCTATGCCAACAACGTCCTAAAATCAGTACTTTCCAACCTTTCATCCCAGTACCCATATACGGTACTGGATAATGAGGCCGGCCTGGAAAACCTGTCTCGCCGAATTGTTCAACATGTGGATCTCTTAATAACAGTAACAGACCCATCTCTATCCGGTATCAAGACAGTCAAACGCCTGCACGACCTGACTCAGGAAATGGGGATAACATATAAATTTCTGGCTGTCATTATTAACCGGATGCGGAGGGATGTGCTGCCTGAAAGTGCTCTGAATCTAAAGAATGAAATGGGCGCCGACCTTGTGATCGGCCTGCCAGATCATATTGAGATTGCCTCACTGGCTGAAAAAGGCGAGGCTATCTTTACGCTACCGAAAGACAGTCAAGTGTTAGCAGATTTGGCACCTCTACTGGAATTGATTGAATAATTCAAAAATGGAACAAGACAAAAAGATAATTTCTCTGTTTATTTCCCGTGTCTTGTATAAAACTGTTTCAATGTGAGGACTCATGTCAAGATGATCTAAGGCTCACTCAGCTGAAATCCCAAACTCGCTATGCTCAAACAAGCGGGATTTCGGCCGCTTCATTTTACCAAGATCATCTAATCATTCGTCCCATCAACTGAAACAGCTTTACACCAGACACTTTGATATTGTGCTATTAACTTCTTTGTATAATAAAAAAATCTTTTCCATCAGTGAACAAAAAAATGACGCGAGAACCCAGAAAAATTACGGATCAGGTATCAGATGCCGCATCATTGCAGATGCTGCAGAAAGCCTGTGATGAAAATATTGATACCTGCTTTTCACGGATTGAGACCTTTAAAAGCCAGTGTAAATTCGGAAAATCGGGCGTTTGCTGCCGAATTTGCCACATGGGACCCTGCAGAATAACCAAAACCACCCCCAAAGGAGTCTGCGGTGCTGATGTAGACAGCATTGTGGCCCGGAACTACCTCAGAGAAGTGACAGGTGGTACGTCTGCCCACTCAGACCATGGGCGACATCTGGTGTTGCGGCTGAAGAAAGTTGCTCTGGGAAATGGTAATGGCTATGAGATCAAGGACGAAAAAACCTTGCGGCAGGCGGCAACCGCATATGGCATTGAAGAGTCCGAACGCTCCAAAGAAGATGTGGCGCTGGATCTGGCCAACCAGTTTCTGGCCGAATATACATCCCAGGAAGAGACACTGGAAACGCTTAAACTGGCACCTCTCAAGCAGCAGAGCCGCTGGGACAAAAACAGTGTGGCCCCTTTGGGAATTGATCGCATGGTGGTCGAGTCCATGCACCGCACAACCATGGGAGTGGATCACGACTACAAAAACCTGATGAAGCAGGCCTATCGCACTGCTCTGGCAGATGGTTGGGGTGGTTCCCGTATCGCCATGATTACCTCTGATATTCTTTTCGGATCACCGACACCTGTCTTGAGTGACGCCAACCTCGGAATCCTGGGTGAGAAGACCGTTAATATTCTAGTACACGGACACGAACCTGAACTGTCCGAAATGCTGGCGGTGGCCGCACAGGACCCGCAGATAATCGAGTATGCAAAAGCAGCCGATGCTGAGGGAGTGACACTGGCGGGAATATGCTGCACGGCCAACGAAATTCTGATGAGACATGGAATTCCGATCGCCGGAAACTTCCTGCAACAGGAGCTGGCTTTAATTACAGGTGCAGTGGAAACCATGATCATAGACGTTCAGTGCTGTATGCCCAGCCTGCCGGATGTTGCCAGTGCCTACCATACCGAAATCGTTTCAACCACTGACATCGCTATGACCGCAGGAGCAACCCATCTGCCATTTGACGCAAATGATGCTCTGAACTCGGCCAAGTCGCTGATCAAACGTGCCATTGACAATTACAAAAACCGGGATCCGGAAAAGGTCATGATTCCGGAAGCTAAAAGGCAACTCATCGGCGGCTTCAGTGTCAATGCCATCAAATACATGTTGGGTGGGACATTCCGCGGTTCATTCCGACCGCTGAATGATGCAATCATCTCAGGTCGGATCAAAGGGGTCGTTGGAATTGTGGGATGCAACAACCCCAAAACGAAAGCGGACGCTTACATGAATATCCTGACAAAAGAGTTGATCAAACAGGATGTGCTGGTCCTCAAAACCGGATGTGCAGCCATCGCTTCAGCCAAAGAAGGGTTGTTGCTGCCGGAAGCGGCCCTGGAGAATGCAGGCGATGGTCTAAAAGAAGTCTGCGAGGCCGTCGGGATGCCGCCGGTTCTTCACATGGGAAGTTGCGTCGACAACGCCCGCATCCTGGAGGCCGCCACAGAGATCGTGAATGAAGGTGGATTGGGAGATGATATCGCCCAGGTTCCGGCCGTCGGTGTAGCCCCCGAATGGATGAGTGAAAAAGCGGTAGCCATCGGCACCTATTTTGTCGCATCGGGAATCGATGTGATCCTGGGTCAACCCTTCAGTATTTCCGGATCTGAAAACGTCACCCGCTTCCTGAATGAAGAATCCAATGACCTTTTTGGCGCCTCCTTCCACGAATGTGAGGACCCTTACCAGGCGGTCACACTGATCATAGAAATCCTGGACAAGGCTCGTGAGAACCTTGGCATCAATAAAAAAGCAGAGAGAGTATTATTCGATATGAAAGACCGGAGAGAACTGAATGTCTAAAATTATTTGCAGCAGCGCCATAGATGGTGCAATTGAATGGGTTGCTCAGGCAGAAGCCTTACTTGATCAGGCAATTCAGTCCAAAGGAGTGGAGACACCGGTTGCCTTCCCGAACACCGCCTATTATCTACCGATTATCCACTCTTTCTCAGGAGAGAAAGTTGAAACTCTGGGAGATATGCGGAAAATATTAAAACAGTCCAAAATTCTGATCCCGGCAAGACCCACTGAAAACGCCTGGTTACCATATCTGGGAAATACGCTGGACGCAGGAATCGCTTCTCTCTACGCCTGTGAGATCATTGAGGCCTGCAAGACCTGTATCGGCCCGAATCCTATCGACGGTATCTGGTTGGGAGCCGCAAACGATGTTATCATGCGGGAAAGAGGGGTGGAATTTGTGGACGGAACCGCTCCCGGTTTTGCTGCCATCACAGGTGCCGCTCCAACCAATGAAATTGCCGTACAGATCGCAACAGAACTGCAGCAAAAAAATCTCTATGTCTTTATGGCTGGTTCAACCAACGGCAAGCAGTTTGCGGAACAATTGGCCGAGGAGGGAGTTCAACTGGGTTGGGAAACCCGCTTGGTCCCCTTTGGCAAGGATGTTTCGGCCTTAGTCTACGCACTGGGTTTTGCAAACCGGGCGGCACTCTCCTTTGGTGGAGTTAAACCGGGGGATTTTGAAGCCAATATGAGATACAATAAAAACCGGATATTTGCTTTTGTGCTGGCTCTGGGAGAAGTTACCCCCGATAAATATGCCCTGGCCGCCGCTGCTATCAACTATGGATTCCCGACCCTGGCGGATACCGACATCCCTGAGATTCTACCTACTGGTGTCTGTACTTATGAACATGTCGTTGCAAATGTCCCCCATGAGACCATGGTTGAACGGGGGTTGGAAGTCAGGGGCTGCAAAACCACGATCAACAAAGTCCACATCCC
>PJEL010002428.1_pt1 | contig 17145 bp, 15 predicted proteins | sample 1853271 | NCBI WGS metagenome assembly PJEL01 (sample SAMN08108733, study PRJNA415343) | Invertebrate metagenome, whole genome shotgun sequencing project. | host: Globobulimina | place: Sweden: Gullmar Fjord | collected 2015-08
AATGGATAGCGTTGCATAATAACAATTGAAGGGGTATACACTGTGAATAAATCTCAACTAATCGAGAAAATTGCTGCTGGTGCAGACATTTCTAAAGCTGCTGCGGGTCGTGCATTAGATTCATTTATTGGCGCAGTTACTGATGAATTAAAAGATGGCGAGCAAGTTGCTCTTGTTGGTTTTGGTACTTTCTCTGTACGTGACCGTGCTGCACGTACTGGTCGCAACCCACAAACGGGTGCTACTATCCAAATCGCTGCTGCTAAAATCCCATCTTTTAAAGCTGGTAAAGCATTAAAAGACGCATGTAACTAGTCTCAAAATAGACTGAGTTATACCGCGTATTAGAAACCACCTTAATAGGTGGTTTTTTACGTTTTACCCTATGTAAATTAAAAATAGTTACAATAAATAAATAATTAATTTGCATTTAGCTAATGTTGTGCTTCAAGCAGTGGACTTGTTCTGCTAAAATCGCGAGCAACTTTAATTAATATCAATTACACCACTTGATATAAAGATCACTAAGCCTAGAGCTTTAGGCATAAAAAAAGAGAAACAGATGTTAGAAGATATTCGTGAAAAATCGCAGGGATTGACTGCCAAAATTATTCTTGGTTTGATTATCCTAACCTTCGCTGTAGCTGGTGTTGGTAGTTATACCAATTCAGTTGATACTTCTGTAGCAACAGTGAATGGCGAAGCAATCAGTCAGCAAGCGTTTAATAAGGCTTACCAAGCACAACGTGGCCGTATGGCGCAGCAGTTTGGTGAAATGTTTGATACTTTATCAAATGACGCTAATTACATGGCTAACTTTCGTCAAGGTGTTTTAGATAACCTGATCAATGAAAAGCTTATTGATCAAAACAGTGAAGCTTTAGCTATACGAGTTTCTGATCTACGTTTAAAAGAAACCATTCGACAAATGCCTGAATTCCAGGTCGATGGTGCTTTTGATAACAATCGCTATTTAGCGGTTATTAATCAAGCCGGATTCTTCCAGTCATCAAATTTTCGTGATTATTTACGTGTAGAAATGACTCGTCGTCAACTAAGCCAAGCATTAGTTGCAACAGAGTTTAATTTACCTTACCAAGAGAAGCTGCAAAACGCTTTACAAAACCAAACACGTGACATTCGATTTGCAACTATTTCTGCGCAGCAGTTTAAAGCCGCTATTGAATTAACGGATGAAGAGGTAAATAACTATTACCTAGCTAACCAAGCGCGTTTTGAAAACAAAGAGCAAGTTAAAGTTGACTATATCAGCCTAAACGTTAGTGATATTGCTAAGGATGTTAAGGTAACTGATGAAGAATTAGCAACGTATTATCAAGAAAACTTGGCAAGCTTTACTGAAACTGAGCAGCGTCGAATCTCACATATTTTGATCGAATTTGCTGATGGTGATGCTGATGATGAAACAGCTAAAACACAAGCTGAAGCAGTACTATCTCGCTTAACACAAGGTGAAGACTTTGCAGTTTTAGCTAAAGAGCTTTCAAATGATACCTTCAGTGGTGAAAATGGTGGCGACTTAGAATGGTTAGAGCCAGGTGTTATGGAAGAGAGCTTTGATGAGGCAGCATTAGCTATAGCCAACGTTGGCGAAATCAGCCCGTTAGTTAAAACTAGCTTTGGTTACCACATTTTAAAGTTAACAGACTACAAAGCTGAAGCGGTTCAAGCTTTAGCTGATGTACAAGCTGAATTGCGTGTTAAATTAAGCAATGACCAAGCACAAGATAAGTTCTTTACTTTACAGCAAGAAATGGCACGGATTAGCTTTGAATTTCCTGATAGCCTAGAAGATGCAGCCTCAGAAGTTAATGTTGCTATACAGACTTCTCCGTGGTTATTACGTGGTGGTAATACTGCTCCTTTTGATCAAGACAAAGTGATTGAAGCTGCTTTTTCTGAGATGGTTTTACAGGATAATATGAACTCTGACTTAATCGAAGTTAATGATGACGTTGCTTTAGTTCTTCGCCTGAATACTTTCCAAGAAGCTAACATTAAGCCTTTATCAGAAGTTGAAGCACAAATTAAAGTTATTTTAGTTAATCAAAAAGCAACAGAGAAGGCACAAGAAACAGTCGACTCGCTATTAGCTGACTTTAATGGCGGTACTGATATTTCTGCTCGATTAGCTGAGCTTAATGCTAGCTTTGTTAATAAAGAGAAAGTTGCTCGCTATAGTCCTGAAATTGATCAAAGCATCAGCCGTGCAGCATTTGTTTTACCACAGCCAGTTAGTGGTGTTGTTTCAGCATCAACAGTCGCTTTAAGTAATGGTGATCTTGCTCTTGTAGAAGTAACTGCCGTAGGTGTGAACGAAGTACCAGCAAACCCTAACTTAGCTCAGCAGCAAACATCTCAATTAGCACAATCTGCATACCAAAGTTTTGTTAACTCTTTAAAAGTGGGTGCGAAGATTACCCGTAAAGAACTTACAGAGCCAGTGTCAGCTTACTAATACAGCATAACGTTAGTCGCTTTGGCGACTAAAAAGCCTATAACAGCATAGCTGATATAGGCTTTTTTTTTATTTGATTTTTATGAGGGGTAGCACAGTTGGGAAGTAAAACTTTGCAGACTGAAGTTAATTAATTCCAACTCCATTAAATTATTGCCCACTTGTGCTTGTTAAAGTATGCCAAAGCGCTGTTGCTCTCAATCCCAATAGCCAGCTATTGGTCAATCGAGCGCCTTGCTTTGATATATTTTTCCTATGCACAACAAGACCACAAACTTAATGGAATCGGTATAACTTCAGCCTTATACCGAGGGGAGGAGCATAAATAGGTTTACTTTAATTGGAAGTTTTGGCTCATCATTAACTTCTGCGTCACCTTATGTTGAGGGGTACGCATAACATCAGTTGTTTTTCCCGATTCAACAACTTCACCGTGGGACATTACCATAACATCATCACTGAAATGACGAACAATGCCTAAGTTGTGGGAAATTAGAATATAAGCCAGCCCCATCTGCTGTTGTAGGTCCAATAATAAGTTTATCATTTGAGAGCGTAAGGACGGATCTAATGCCGCTAAAGCTTCATCTAGGATAATTACTTGTGGTTGTAATATTATCGCCCTAGCAAGTGATATACGCTGTTTTTGGCCCCCTGAGAACATATGAGGATAAAAGTTCATATGATCACCCAGTAACCCCACCTTTTGCAACGTTGTTCGAATGAGTTGGTGTCGTTCTTTTTCATCCAAGTCGGTATTTAAGGTTAATGGCTCATCAAGTAACTCTTGAATGGTTAAACTCGGGTTTAGTGTTGTACCAGAGTCTTGAAATATCATTCTAATATGTTGACATCTTTGCTTAAAACGTTTGTTTTGTAGCAACTGGCCATTTAAAAATATCTTTCCTGCACTTGGTGTTTCCGCGCCAACTAAAATTTTTGCCAAAGTCGATTTACCGGAGCCTGTTTCGCCGACTATTGCGAGGGTTTTTTTTGCTTCGACAGCAAAAGATAATGGCGATAATGCAGTAAACTTACGTTTATGATACCAGTGACCTTTGAGTTTAAATGACTTTTCGATTTCTTTTACATCCAGTAAGACACTCATGTTAATTCTGTCCTTTTACTGTTTTGTTCTTTTTAGGTTCTTTTTTAACTGTTTCGCGCAGTAATGGAAAGTGGCAACTGACTTTATGGCCGTGAAAACTACTTACTTTAGGTGCGGCAACACAAGTTTGTTGTGCTCTTGGACAACGAGGGCCTAGCCGACAACCAATAGGAAGATGCTGTAAAATGGGGATACTGCCAGGCAAAGTCATCAATCGGGATTTGGAAGGTAGTTGTAAATTAGCCTTGGTACTACTATCAACTAAAGCTCGGGTATAGGGGTGCATAGGTTTATTAAATATTTGATCTGTTGTGCCAGCCTCAACAAATTGACCGCTATACATAACGGTTATGGTATTCGTCCAATGAGTAATATTTTCTAAATCATGACTGATCAATAAAATAGACATATTTTTTAATTGGTTTAAGTTTGCTAATAATCTGAATATTTGTCCCTGATTGGTACTTTCCATCGCAGCGGTAGGTTCATCGGCGATTAATAATATCGGTCTGCCAGCTAGGGCAATTGCTATCATAACTCGCTGACAAATAGCCTCGGTAAGTTGGTGAGGGTAGCTATTGATGCATTGATTATGTTTTTTAATACCAACTTTATGCAGTAGCTTAATAACCGCTTCTTGGCGTTGTTTCTTACGCTGCCAGAAAAAGCCTGAAAGTTGGCTAGTATCAATTGCCTCTCCTAATTGCTCGCCAATTAAGGTGGTAGGATCTAAACAACTCATTGGCTCTTGAAAGATCATTGCAATATCACGGCACAGTAATGCTCTGCGTTCATCAATTGTCAGTCGTAATAAATCAATACCGCGCCAATGGAAGCGGTCAGCATGTACATGCCACTTATCTTCCAATACACCGATAATAGCCTGTGCTAATAATGACTTTCCTGAGCCAGATTCACCAACTAAGCCTCTAACTTCACCTTCTTTAATCGATAAACTTACCCTATCGACCGCTAAAATTCGGCCATTAGGTGTTTCTAACTCAATGGATAAATTCCTGATATCGAGTAAGTTCATTAGTTTTCCTTACGCAGTTTAAGTGCGTGGCGAATACCTTCACCTACTAAGTTGGTGGCAACTACCGCGAATAATATTGCTAAACCGGGTAAGTACACAGTCCATGGCGCTATATAGAAGCGTTCAAGACCATTAGCCAAAATGGAGCCCCACTCTGGTAATGGAATTTGTGCACCTATGCCTAAAAATCCTAAGGTTGCGATATCTAATATCGCTGCTGACTGAGCTAAAGTCGCTTGGCTCATTAAGCGTTCGACAATATTTGGAAATACAGAGTAATACAATATACGGAAATTACTGGCACCATCTAAACGCGATGCTAAAACATAATCCTTTCTAAACTCTTCTTTAACAGCGTAACGGGTAATGTGAATAAATTGCGGTATAAAGACAATTGCAATTGCCCATACCGTATTACTAATACCCGGTCCTAAGATTGCTACGATAATAATAGCTAATAATAATGACGGAATAGACAAAACCACATCGAGAAAATGATTTAAGAAGCTTGATTTAATGCCGCGGGTTAGCGCGGATAAAGAGCCTATAACTACCCCGATCACTAAAGAAAATATGACGACAATAAAGCTCAAACCAAAAGTTAATGAGGTACCATACATTAACCGTGACAACATATCTCTGCCCAGCTCGTCAGTACCTAATAAGTAGCTAACATTGCCATCAACATGCCAGGCAGGAGGCAATAATATCATGTCTAAATTGCCATCAACGGGCGAGTAGGGGGCTATCAAAGGGGCAAAAATAGCGAGTACTATTAAAAAAATAAAAGAGACAAACCCAACCATAGCAACCGGTGTTTTACGAAAAATCCCCCACAACTGCATGAAGGGAGAGGGGAATACTTCTTCAAGATATATTTTTTCACGAGCCATGACTGCTTCCTCGTGCTAATGGATTAAGAGCCGCATAAATAAAGTCGGTTAAAATATGAATAATAAAGATGAAACATGACAAGACCAGTAGACCACTTTGAATGGCAGTGTAATCCCGCTGATAAACACTTTCAATTAACCATCGACCAATGCCAGGCCAACTAAAGATAACTTCAGTTACCATGGCAATAGTAACCAAATTAGCAAATTGTAAACCAACGTGGCGTATTATTTTTATCAGCGCATTACGGATAGCATGCCGGAAAATTATTTGCTTGAAATTTAGCCCTTTAGCACGAGCTGCTCGAATATAGCTGGCAGCTAAAACCTCTATCATGGCGGCGCGTGATAGACGAATAAAAATTGTTGCGGGAGCTAAAGCAATAACACAAGCAGGTAGTATTATATGGGCACTAGCATTACTAAATGCCTGCCACTTATAAGGACTGTCACTTAACAATATGTCGATAAACTGGATACCGGTAACAAACTCAATTTCAAATAATAAACTAATCTGTCCTGCAGAAGGAAGCCAACCAAGGTTGATAGAAAATAGTGTTATTGCTAATAGACCTAGCCAAAATACTGGGATGGAATAACCAAACATGGCCATAGATAAAATGGCATTGTCACTGGCTTTGTTATGATTAATTGCCGCAATAAAACCTAACGGAATGCCAATAATCATGGCAAGCAGTAGCGCAACTAAACTGAGTTCTATGGTCGCAGGCAATAATGCCATTATTTCATGACTTATTGGTGATTGACTGGTCATCGATAGACCAAAATCTCCGTCAAGGATATGTGATAAATAAGCAGCATACTGATTGAATATATTTTTATCCATCTGATATGAATTATTAATCTTTACTAATTCTGCAGTAGTCGCATTAATCTGCCCAGAGTGGTTAATAACAGTATCACCAGGAAAGAAAAAGCTTAAACTAAAAGATAAAAGCGTTAATACCAGCATAGTAAAGATAAACAAGCTTAAGCGACGTAGGGTAAAAGTTAACATGTTAATTACTGACCTTTTCTACATTCTTTACTTCAGAGGGGGAAGAGGTTTTAGCTTTTACTTCTTCTTTAGCTACGTCATGAAAACTGATGCTGCCAAAATTTTCTAGTATGTTTCCTTTTACATTTGTCCCGCGTGCTTGGAAGCGCTTTGAGTGAGCAATAGCGAGTAATGGCATCTCTTCATTTATAATTACCATTGCCTTGGCATAATATTTTTTTCGCTTTGTCATGTTGGTTGTTTTAAGTGCTTTTTGTAATAACTCATCGTATTCTTTATTACACCAAAACGTTCGATTGTTACCTAGTTCACTAGCTGAGCAACTGAGCATGGGCGTAAAAAAGTTATCAGGATCTGGGTGATCGGCAGTCCAGCCAAGTAAAAAGCTTTGGTGTTCACCTAATGATAACCGACGTAGAAAAGTACTCCATTCATAACTAACAATCTTTACCTTAACACCAATTTTTTTCAAATCTGCTTGGATAAGTTTTGCCATGGTGACTGCGTTAGGGTTGTACGCCCTTTGCACAGGCATAGCCCAGACATCCATATTAAACCCCTGGGCATATCCTGCTATTTCAAGTAATGACTTTGCCTTAATCGGGTCGTAACCTAATTCTGGGGTTTCACTATCATAAGCCCATGATGTTTCGGGAAGAATCGATTTAGCACGCGCAGCTTGTGATTCATAAACAGTATCAATTAGCGCTTGTTTATTTATTGCCAAGCTGATGGCCTGGCGAACAAGTTTATTATCAAAAGGAGGCTTTTGGGTGTTAAAACCAAAATAACCAACATTGAGCGAGGTGATGGACTCTAAATGTAAATCTTTGCGGTCGCTAATTTTTTTATGGGCAATAGGGTAGCTACTCACATCACATTCTTTGGCAAGAAGTTTAGTCAATCGGCTAGTTTTACTGGGTGATATATCATAAACCAATTGTTCTATTTTAGCTTTATCATGCCAATAAGAATCATTCCTGTAAAAACGAATGAAAGAGCCAACACGGTAATCTTTCAGCAAAAAAGGGCCGGTACCAATGGGGTGGGTGTCTATATCATGTTGATTATTTTTCTTGGTAAGTTGCTGGGCATATTCAGCGGAAAGAACAACGGCATAATCTGTAGCTAAGTTCGCCATAAAAGAACTGTTATTGCTTTTTAATACAAAGCGCACCGTATAATCATTAATCTTCTCTATTCTTTCCACCAGCTCGGCAAACTTTACACTCTGGAAAAAGGGATAATGGCCTCCAGAAACATGATGAAAGGCATGCTCTTTATTTAAAATTCTATTAAAACTAAAAATGACGTCATCAGCATTGAGCTTTCTTGTTGGCGTAAAGTAACTGGTTTGATGAAAGTTAACATCTTGGCGTAAATAAAAAGTAATCTTTTTACCATCTCGTGTTACATGCCATGACTTTGCCAAAGAAGGGCCCAAAGTATTATTTTTACCTTTATAAACAATTAGGCTGTTATAAAGTAGCTTTGAACTCGCATCAGAAGTGGTACCTGAAGTGCTCAATTGTGGATTGAAAGATTCAGGAGAGCCTTCAGAGCAATATATAATACTACGTTCACTTAAAGAGAGTTTATCACCATCGGTACACCCGGATAAAATACTCGCAAAAGCAAAGGTTATTAAGGTGAATGCTGATTTATAATTCATCGTTAATGCTGCCATCAAGTAAGTTATATTTCTTTAGGTAACCCCTTAATTGATGATAAGTGAGCTCAAGTGCATCAGCGGTTTTCTTTTGATTAAATTGACAGTGTGATAAGGCTGATTGAATTAATTCTATTTCATAATCTTGTGATAATGATTTTAAAGACTGTGGAAACTGCTGAGTCGCGATTTTGGGCGCTAGCTTTGTATCTTGCATTGTAGAAGGGGAGGCCGTGGCTACTTCATTAAGAGCAGTGTCATCAGTATTCGTTACATTTTTAGTTAGCTCGTTTACTCTGTCATGTGTCTGGATTCGTTGGCTTGGTCTAAAAGGAGACTCAAATGGATCTATGATTAACTCATGAACAGGTAAATGTGGGTTGTTGCAACGATATACACTTCGTTCAACGACATTTTTAAGTTCTCGAATGTTTCCAGGCCAGTGATATTCAAGTAAGCTGCGTTTAGCTTTTTCGGTAAAACCACTAAATAACTCAAATTCAAGTTCACGTGCCATATTAATAGCAAAGTGCTCAGCGAGCATGATGATATCATCTAAACGCTCTCTAAGTGGTGGCAGGGTAATAACATCGAAGGCTAAGCGATCTAATAGATCAGCTCTAAATTGACCTGATGCAGCTAATGTGGGTAAATCTTCATTGGTTGCTGCAACTAAACGTACATCGGTAGTAATGGTTCTTGAGCCACCAACACGTTCAAATTCTCCGTATTCAACTACTCGTAATAACTTTTCTTGGATAAGGCCAGAGGTATTAGCAATCTCATCTAAGAAAAGTGTACCTTTATCTGCTCGTTCAAATCGGCCTTCATGACGTTTACTGGCACCAGTGAAGGCGCCGCTGTCATAACCAAACAACTCAGTTTCAAGTAAATTCTCATTTAATGCTGCACAGTTAAGCTTTAAATAACTTTGCTCCCATCGCTTGGATAAGAAGTGTAAACGCGCAGCAACAAGCTCTTTACCCGTGCCTCGCTCACCAATTATGAGTACTGGTTTACTCAGTGGAGCAATTTGAGAAATTTGCTCTAGTACTTCTAAAAAACTATTGGATTGGCCCAGAAGATTGTCTTGTTGGTTAAAACGCGCCATATTGAACTCAAATGTTGGTTTATTTCACTAACAAATAGTGTATTTTATTACTTGTCTTGTTTAAAGTCTTTTTTAAATAAATAATAAGCCCTTTTAAAACAATGGTTTATTTGTGTTTTGAAAGTTGGCGCAAAAAATGAATGTCTTACAATGGTAATCCAACGCTAAGTTAATGCTTAGTTTAAGTAAGATAAATACAGATTGGCATGATTTAGCCACTAGTTGAGGAAGATGTTATGGGTATTTTTTCAAGATTCACCGATATTATTAATTCTAATATTAATAACCTATTAGATAAAGCTGAAGATCCAGCAAAAATGGTACGCTTGATCATTCAAGAGATGGAAGATACCTTAGTTGAAGTGCGTTCAAGCTCTGCAAAAACATTGGCAGATAAAAAGGAATTAACGCGTCAAGTTAACCGTTTTGAAAAAGATGCTGAGCAATGGCAGCAAAAGGCTGAATTGGCACTTAATAAAGACCGTGAAGATTTAGCTCGTGCAGCATTGATGGAAAAGAAAAAGAGTAGTGAAAGTGCTCAAGCATTAGTGGAAGAGTTAATGCATGCCGATGAGCATATTAGTAAACTGCAAGATGAGATCACACAGCTGCAAGATAAGTTGACTGATGCCAAGGCTCGTCAAAAAGCGATAGTTATGCGTGAAAAATCGGCAAGCTCTCGTTTGAAAGTAAAAGAGAATATCCATAGTACTCGTGTCAATGATGCCTTAAATCGCTTTGATCACTATGAACGAAAAGTTGATGATATTGAATCTCAGGTTGATTCATACGATTTAGGTGGTAAATCATTAGCAGATGAAATTGCTGAGCTTGAAACGGATGAAAAAGTTGATGATGAATTAGCACAACTGAAAGCTAAAATGAAAACCAATAAAAAATAAAAATAAAAATAAAAATAAAAATAAAACTACTGCAGAAATAGAATAAAGGAGAGGTATAGTGCACGATATTATTATGGCACCAGTTATTATATTCATGGTTATTGTCGCCCCTATATGGTTGATATTACATTACCGTAGTAAGAAACAAGTTAGTCAGGGTCTGAGCCAAGAGGAATATATTCAGTTATCAGAGTTGTCTGAAGTTGCGGATAATATGGCTGATAGAATACAAACGCTTGAAGCAATTTTAGATGCGGAGACCCCAAACTGGAGAAACAAGCTATGAACCGAAAAAGAGGAGAACTGTACCGTAATGCCGAGCAAGGGAAAATAGCAGGTGTTTGTGCAGGGATAGCAGAGTACTTTGGTTGGGAAACTTGGTTGGTAAGAATCCTAGTGGTATCAGGTGTACTGTTTGGCATGCCTTTTCTTATCCTAGGTTATGTTGCGGCTTGGTTTATTTTAGATAAATCTTCGGAACAGAGTAGTAAAAGTAAATTTTCGACTAAAGAAAATGATCATGGTGAAAGCCCGCGACAAAGCAAATACGAATCTGATGTCACTAATGAGTCTATCAAAGTGAAAGCACGGATCTGGCAAGCAGGCGAACCACCTAAACAGGCACTTTATGATATCACTCGTAAGTTCCGTTCTTTGGAAAAGAAGTTACAAGGCATGGAGCAATATGTTACTTCAGCTGAATTTACTGTTTCTCGAGAGATTAACAAGCTCTAATCGTGTTAATCACCACTGAAGAATGTTAAAGAAAGCTGTCTGTAGGCAGCTTTTTTCTTTTCTGGTTTTAGTTCATTCTATTTTTAAAGTGATATTCATATTTCTCGAACAAAATCTATTCTGCATAGTGCTATTTTTATTAAAAGCTCTTATTATCTGAACACTCTTAGAGTTAGATAAGAACCTATAAGTTATCAATTTTTATGGCATTAATAAGTAAGTCGTTATTAAAAAATCGTGGTCTAGATAAGCTAAAGCATAAAGCGAACGAATTGCTTACGCGTACACTCGATCAACATGTCTCTTTAGCGGTCACTGGTTTGAGTCGCAGTGGTAAAACTGCCTTTATTACCTCTTTAGTTAATCAGTTGATTAACGAAGGTAATGGTGCCAAGTTAAGTTTTTTTGATCCTGTGCATCAAGGGACTTTTATTGCTGCTAAACGCATACCTCAACAGCATTATCATGTACCAAGGTTTGATTATGATGCAGCCATTTCTGCATTAACGGCTGATTCAGCGAGTTGGCCACAGCCAACACATGGCATTAGTGAACTACGACTGGCTATTCGCTATCAGCCAAAAAATTCAATGTTAAAGTATGCCACTGATATGGCAACCTTAACGTTAGATATTACTGACTACCCAGGAGAGTGGTTACTTGATTTGCCTATGCTCAAGCAGACTTATCAACAATGGTCAGAGCAAACCCATGCACTGATGACCAGCGGCACTAGAAGTGAATACAGTAAAAGTTTTCTAGCTAAATTAGATTTAATAGATCCCTTTGAATGTGCCAGTGAAGAGCTACTAGCTGATTTGTCACAGGAATATACTACGCTATTGCATACTTTTCGCCATGAGCTGGGCTTATCTGTAATCCAACCCGGTCGATTTATATTGCCTGGTGATTTAGCTGGCGCACCTATTTTGGAGTTTTTTCCTTTTCCTGCTTTAGATAAGCTTGATGCAAATGATTATCAAAATGCGCCGGATGATAGCTTCATAGGTATGTTACGATCACGTTACCTTGAATATAAAGAGCAAGTGGTCCGCAAGTTTTATCGCGAACATTTTCTACGCTTTGATCGTCAAATCGTGCTTGCTGATTGTTTAACGCCTTTAAATAAGGGGAAAGAAAGTTTTTCTGACTTAGAATTAGCTATGTCGATGGTTCTTGAAAGTTATAATTACGGTAAGTCAGGGCTCTTTTCTCGTTTGTTTTCGCCTAAAATTGATAAGCTGCTTTTTGCTGCCACTAAAGCTGATCATGTTACCCCCGAGCAACATGCACCCTTAGTGGCTTTATTAAACCAACTTATTCATCAAAACAAGCACCATTTAAACTATGAAGCGGTTAAGTTGAAAACCTTAGCTATTGCTTCAGTGAAAGCCACCAATTCAGGCATCAGTAAACACAAGGGAGAAGATATTCCTGTCATTCAAGGGCAACGATTAGTGACCGAACCTTTGAATAAGTCAAAAGAAGCTTCAAAAGACAATTCGAAAGACAAGTCAAACGATGTCTTTGGGCAAAAAATTACCGTTTTCCCAGGGGCTGTTCCTAGCCAATTACCAAAGGATGATTATTGGCAAAGCAAGCCATTTAATTTTATTGCCTTTGCCCCATTAAGTGGTCTTTCAAAGCATCAATGTTTACCGCATGTACGCATGGACCAAGTCTTACAGTTTTTACTAGCAGATAAAATGATATGACCCCTAAAGATAATGAAAATCCACAGCAGCAAATAGTCTTTACTGAAAGTGAAGCAGTACTTGAACCTGGCAAATCAGAACACTCCCAAGATCGCCAGTATAAAAATAAAGAATCGAGCAACAATTTTACCGAGCAAGTTCTTTTTGAAAATGATGATTATTTACCACTAGCGCTTGATGAAAATGGCCTAGATGAAGTAAGACAGAATGAACTTAGCTCTGAGCACTTACATCAAGATGTTATTGGTGATAATAAAAGAAAACGCTCATGGCTATGGGGTATTATTAGTACTTTATTCATTACATTAATTGCCATTGAAGCAGTTGATTTCTTCATTACAGGCTTTGAACAGTCACCAATTATTACCAGCCTTTATGCAATTTTGCTTACTGCTTTATCTGTTGTCGCAGGTAATGCTCTTTTACGAGAGTTCACCGGACTTCGACAATTTAAAAGCCGACAAAAAATGAAGCAACAGGCAACAGAGCTACTACTCATTGATGCCGAACACGGTAGTGAGCAGTCTAATCAGCTCGGAAAGGATTTTTGTGAAAATATTAGTGAAAATTTACCCTGTGATCTGGTATTTGATACCCCTAAAGAGCAGCAAGTATGGCAGGAGGCTTTAACAGCAGGGCATAGCTCTAGCGAATTAGTTCAGCTTTATTCACGGGTAGTGTTAAGTAAAGTTGATGAAAAAGCGTTAAACGAAGTAGCAAAGTTCTCAACAGAAGCGGTTGTTTTAATAGCGCTAAGTCCAGTGGCAGTTATTGATATGTTAATCATGTTATCGCGTAATTTGCGTATGATAAATAAAATAGCTGGGCTTTATGGATTAAAGCTAAGCTACTGGAGCCGAATAAAGTTAATTAAGCAGGTATTTGTTAATATGGCTTATGCTGGCGCAAGTGAACTAGTGGCTGATTTTGGTAGTGATATGCTAGGTGCTGAACTCTTAGGCAAACTATCAGCTCGTTTTGCTCAAGGATTAGGGGCAGGTATGTTGACAGCGCGGCTTGGCGCAAAAACAATGGAACTGTGTCGACCTATTCCTTTTGAAGATAAGCCCAAATTAAACCATGTACGTAAAAAAATTGCTAAGCAGATTAAGTCTTTAATGGTACCGGGCAAAAACTAATCGTAGGGGATCACTTGTAATATACGTTTGTAGAGCATTCTCGTATAGTTTTGCTCTGTAAATGGCTATGTAACCTTTCATGTACAACAAATAACTTTGTTTGTTTTTTGACCGTTTAGTGTAGCTTTATTTTATCTGTCTTTATGTCTTAAGATAAATACAGAAATAAAATAATCGCTAACGACATGTTTAAATCATGTTAAACCATAACAAAAATCGTACAAAAGAAAGGTTAAACACATGGCAAAAGGAACAAAGTATGTTTCAAAAGTACCTGATGAACAGGGCTTAATAGATTGGTCAGCAGAAGATAACTTAGTCTGGCAAGAACTGATCACCCGTCAATTAGCATGCATTAAAGATAAAGCTTGTGATGAATATCATGATGGCTTAGAAAAATTAAACCTACCTTTAGATCGTATTCCACAGCTTGATGAAGTAAGTCAGGTGCTAAAAGCAACTACAGGATGGCAATGTTATCCCGTTCCAGCATTAATTGGTTTTGGCGAGTTTTTCAAATTACTTTCAGAGAAAAAATTTCCTGTTGCAACCTTTATACGTAGCCGAGAAGAAATGGACTACTTGCAAGAGCCCGATATTTTTCATGAGATCTTTGGACATTGTCCATTATTAACCAACCCATCTTTTGCAAATTATACTGAAGCTTATGGCAAGATGGGCCTAAATGCGAGTAAAGAACAGCGAGTATTTTTGGCTCGACTGTATTGGTTTACTATAGAGTTTGGTTTACTGGATACACCTAAAGGTTTACGCATTTATGGTGGCGGGGTTATATCTTCGCCGGGGGAAACTGACTACGCCATGAATAGTGATGATGCAGAGCGTAAACCTTTTGATGTACTCGATGTATTAAGAACGCCTTATCGTATCGATATAATGCAGCCTGTTTATTACTTGCTAAATAAAGTATCTGATTTAGATGAAATTAGAAAGTTTGAAGTTGATGAGATAATGGAATTAGTTGCTAAAGCACAGATGTTAGGTTTACATGATGCTAAGTTCCCAGCCAAACAAGCAAGTTAATGCTTTCTCGCTACAGGATTAATGTTAATTCAGTGACAGCTACCTCCTGAGTAGAAAAATCAAAATATACCTAAAAATATAAAGAACAAATAAAGGAAAAATTATGACAGTACAATCAAGTGAAAAATTAGCGAGCCAAGTTTGTGAAGCTTGTCACGTGGATGCACCTAAAGTGAGTGATGAAGAGCTTAAAGAATTGATGGCATTAATACCTGATTGGGTCCCACAAGTGCGTGATAACGTAATGATGCTCGAACGTGAATATAAATTTAAAAACTATAAATTAGCTTGGGCTTTTGCCAACAAAGTTTCTGAGCTGGCAGAAAGTGAATTTCATCACCCATCAATTTTACTTGAGTGGGGTAAAGTTACGGTAACGTGGTGGACTCACTCTATCGGTGGTTTACATAAGAACGACTTTATTTGCGCTGCTAAAACGGACAAGTTAGAAGACTAAGTACTTAAGTATATGGTAAATAGTATAATGTATAACCTTCCTCAAAGTGTCAGTTGAGCAAGGTTGTGCTTTATTATCGTAAAAATTAGTTTACAATAGCCCTTTTGTGAAATTCTAGATTAAGGGCTTGTGAAATGCGTTTGGAAATTACTTGTCATGACCGTGTTGGCATGGGGCAAAAAGTATTAGGTATATTTGTCGAACATGGCATCAATGTACGTGGTATTGAGTTGATGCAACCAGGGCGTATTTTTATTAATATTCCTGATTTAGATTTTTCAGACTTACAAACTTTTATGCCGCAACTGCGGTTAATTGAAGGCGTAGGAGATGTGAAAACTGCTCCTTACATGCCGTCTGAGCGTGAAAGAAATGAATTATCCACCTTAATCAAAACCTTCCCTGATCCTTTTATATCAATTGATAGAAAAGGAAATATCCGAATCGTTAACACCATTGTTTCTAGTATTATCGGCGAAAACGAAGATTCTCTTGTCGGTCAACATATAAGTTTATGGTTAAAAGGATTCAACTTTAATCGTTGGTTAGATGCTAGTGATGTATTAGCACAAACACGACGTCTGAAGTTTCAAGGGGAAGACTTTGTTGCTGATATTATGCCGATTCATGTTACTGGCGAAGAAGAAAACCAAGTACTTGCTGGTGCGGTTTTAATTTTAAAATCTGAAGCCCGTTTAGGTCAACAAATGAACGCCTTCAAACAGCCAAGTGAAAACACTTTTACCGGAATACAAGCAAGCTCAAGTGCTATGCGAAAAGTGATCCGTGAAGCTAAACGCATGTCTAATCTTGACTCTTCCATTTTGATTATGGGTGAAACAGGAACAGGTAAAGAGCTGTTAGCAAGAGCTTGTCATGGTGCCAGTGAACGTGCTGAACATCCATTTATGACCTTAAATTGTGGTGCTTTACCTGATGATGTTGCTGAGTCAGAGCTATTCGGTGTTGGTGAGAAAGAAGATGAGTCAAGTAAACGTGGCATTTTCGAATTGGCAGATGGTGGCACTGTATTTCTTGATGAAATAGGTGAAATGTCAGCTAAATTACAAAGTAAACTACTTAGAGTTATTCAGCATGGTAGTTTTAGGCGTGTAGACTCAGAGCAAGAAGTTACCGTAAATGTTCGTATAATTAGCTCTACCAACAAAGATCTTTTGAACCTTGTTTCATTGGGGGAGTTTAGAGAAGATCTTTATTATCGCTTAAATGTTTTTGGTTTGACACTACCCGCACTTCGAGAACGACGTAGTGATATTTTACCGCTAGCTGAATTTTTCATTCTTCAAGCGGCTCAACAAATTGGCCGTGGTCATTTGAAAATTAGTGATGATTGTCGTGATTTTATTGAGCACTATCCATGGCCAGGAAATATTCGTCAGCTAGAAAACGTACTGACCCGCGCCGCTTCATTACTTGAAGATTTCACCTTTGATTTTCGTGAAAAAGATAACGGAATCATAAAGGGACTTATTTTCAGCATGACAGGTGAAGCAATAAACCCAGATGCACTCGCAGAAGTCATTCAATTTGATTTTGAACCTGCTGCCGGTTATCAAGGTGAAAGCTTTGTACAATTTACCGATCTAATTTTGGCTGGCAGTTCCGGAACAAAAATTCCTGCTGATCTACCGTCATTCAGTATTACAACAAATCCAACGATTCCGGTAAAAACCGCATTACTGGCAAGCTATCCGAATCCATTCAATCCTGTAACGAATATTTCGTATGATTTATCAATGGATGGAGATTTATCAATTACTGTTTATGACCTACAAGGCCGACAAGTAACCGAATTGATGAATGGTTTCCAGTCAGCTG
>PJEL010002429.1_pt1 | contig 17135 bp, 14 predicted proteins | sample 1853271 | NCBI WGS metagenome assembly PJEL01 (sample SAMN08108733, study PRJNA415343) | Invertebrate metagenome, whole genome shotgun sequencing project. | host: Globobulimina | place: Sweden: Gullmar Fjord | collected 2015-08
GAAGTATGCAAATGAAGATCATTTAGAAATTGAAATTCGTTTAGGGTATCTTGAAACCCCTGGTTTTGGGTCAAGTAACAATCTAAGAGCTGAGCCAGTTTTTAAAACTGATATTGGAAAAGATTTCTTTGATAAAATTGGGAATCAATTAGCTGATTCTGAAGTTTGGGAATCAATTAATTATGAAAAAAGTGACGATTATTTCTGGAATGGACGTCGTTTGAGTATTACCCATCCTCCAGAAACAGCTACAGATGCTGTGAAAAAAGAAGCTGAAAAAGGGACATGTATTAAGAAAGTGAAATTAGCTATTTTTGATTTTGAGTTTGAAGGTTCTGGTTTTGACATTCGCGTTTCTTTCTCTAAAGAAGTTCCTTCCAAAAGATATGCCAAAGAAAAGGCAACTTACAAAAGAAAGAAAGAACGTACTAGTTATCGGTGGAAACATTTAAGTTTTGATGTAACTAGAGTAACAATGGAAGATAATACTATTGAGAACCATTTGTATGAAGTAGAACTAGAGGCTAAGAAGCTAGACCTAAGTAAGATGACCAGTCATTATTTCATTCATGATAGTTTACTCAAAATTAGGGACATGGTTCAAATGTGTGAACCTTTAGAAGGACCTCCGCGTCTGGTGTTTATGAAGGAAAAAACTTTTTGAATTTCCGGTGAAATTTTATCAGTTACTAACAAATGAGTCTGTACGCTTCTCAAAAGGCAAATGATTACGGAGAGTTTATAGTTTCTAAATTAACGGAATCTGTTAATCAATTACCTTCGGGTTCTTATGAACAATATCAATATCGCAATGCATTAATTGAGACTAAATCTCGTTATCCTTACAGAAACATAGGAGAAGGAAATGTTGTAAAAGATAATGCTACAATGTCTGCTGATTTAATTGATCAATTTTATCCTGATGTGTTAGGTATTTCTCCAAATCAGTTTAAAAGACTTTCATCATTTGAAAAAGTTGACCTTCTTCAACAATTTTCTGAAGCTCTTGGCATTGAACAAGAATTTGCACAATATGTTCAACAAAGTGTGAAAAAACCAATGAAATCTATTCAAGAAACTCCATACAGTCCTACAGAATACAGTCCCGTATATGAATTTTCCGATGAGGAAGTAGATTCTTTAGCTGATGGTATTGGTTACGGGGATACTTATGAAACAAACTCCCAAACGATAGGGCATTTGAGTGCTTTTGATCCTGACTGGAGGAAAGCTGTTAAACAAGATCCTGATTTAGGATATTTATTCGGTCGAAGTTCATGGCCAAAATTTTCATGGAATAAAAAGAAACAACAACGTCCTAAATCATTTGATTCAGTAAGTATTGGTAGTGATGATGATTATCAAGAATATCTTCGTGCATCCTCAATGGGACACGATGATTACCAAAAAGAAAAAAGAAAATCGATGGATCAAATAATGGGGAACTCTTGGGCCGGAAAACCTTGTACATCAAGTGATTATTATGACCCTAATTTTGATTCTGATTACCAAAAAGTTAGGGAAGGAAACTGTTACAGAAAAGTTGGTAAAACTACTCGAAACCAACTTTACGATGCATATTTAAAACAAGCTGAAAAGTCATTATCTTTTCAAGGATATAACCCAAACATCCCAAGGCATAAAAGTAAACTTGATAAAATATTCCTTGAATATGATGAATCTGTTGGATATCCTGAGAAATTTGATAAGAAACATGCCACGGAATGGTTTAAAAATAAGTTTAAAGGACTTTATTTCCGTTACGGGTCCAGAGCTAAACGTGCTAAGAGAAGGAGTAAACGTTAAAGCTGCAAACCGCAAGCGACGCCGCAAGCGACGCCGCAAGCGGCTTTCCCGCTAGGGTAAAGACGCCGCAAGCGGCTTTAATTCCTAGACGTTAATTAAATGGAATATAATTCTGATGAAAAAGGTCAATTAATTCCATGTTATGAAAATAACAATTGTGGAAATGTTTATAACTGCGGAGGAGTTTCTGGAGACTGGGCATGTGATTCTGCCACAGTCTCCAAAGGCTTAAAAACTTGTCCTGAAGGGACTGAAGAAGGGTGGTGTTGGGGAAGTGATCCAAATTTTTGTTCAGGTATTAACGTTGAATGTCCAGACACAAATATTAAATGCGGTTCTAGAATAAACCCAGCTGAGACTATTTTAGGAGATACCGTTGGAGTTAATAACCAATGGTTAGGATGTGATGTACAATCAGACCCTGGTTGTCTTGAATTTACTCGTGAACAGGATATTGTATCTGATTGTTCAAGTAATTGTTGGGATATTGGGGGTAGGTATGAAGTGAGTGTATTGTGTAATAATTTCAAAGATATTCAATCGTGTAATTCAATGGATTTTTTCTGCGATTGGAATTTTGGTTCTAAATCATGTAAAGCACATACAAACGACCCTTTTGAAATTTACTATGACAAATATGGAATAGCCCCAGACAATGTTGAAATTATTGACATTGTTCAAGACAATTGTCAAGGGGATTCTTGCAGAAACGTCCCAGGTGCCCCAGATGATTGGTATGTTACTTGCGCAAGAAGTAGTTATGATTCAGAACATATGACTAGTTATGCTAATACTGCTCGTACATGCTGTCTTCATAAACCAAATGGTAAAAAATACTGCATTTCAAATCCTCGATGCCAATTTGTCAAAGATACATGTGAATGCGGTATGAAAGACATTGGAAGTTCATTTCCCTATTATATGTGTGCAGCCAATTATAACTCACAAGGAACTGGGTATTGTACTTGGTGTAAAGGACAGCATGTTACTGAAATACCTGATGCTCCAGATGGATATGTCATGAAAAACAAAGAATCGGATATTAATTGGTTAGAAAACTGTGATAATCGTTGCAGTAATTACAATGAATGTGAAGTAAATGATTCAGAATATTTATGGAATCAGTGTGTTTATGAAAAGTCAGGAGGAACTGTAGGTTTGAGTTCTCAAGAAGTTGCAGACGATCCATCGGTACTCAGTTCTTTCGGTTTCTGTTTACCTTCATGTCCAGAAGACGGTAGTGATCAAGAATGTGAAGATAAGATGGAAAGTTTGAATAATCTTAGACTACAATGTGAAGACGAACTCAGACCTTTGATTAGATCTCGTAACGAACATCCAATTTATGATCCGACAACGGGTCCATGGTCATCTTGTGAATACAGTGATCGTTGGGAGCATGTTTGTTTACAAAATCCTTATACTGGAAAGAAAACAACAATTAATTATGCTTGTAGTTGGTGTCCAGAATTACAAGACCCAAATAATACTTGTAATGCTCCTGAATTACAACAAGAACTAGACATCCCAGCTATTGTAGGAGGTACAGTGGGTGGTGCAGCTGGACTTGGGTTGTTAATTGGATTGATGTTTATTTGAGAAATAATTTACTTTAGAATTTAAAACAGAAACAGTATTAAATGAACCCTCAAGAAGGAATGAATTTTCAAGGAACAACAGTAGTCCAAGGTTATAATGGGGAAGAAACTAATTTTTTTGATTCATATCAAGTACCATATAACGTAATAAGAAACAATCAAGCACCAATTGACGAACCAGTTTTAATTTATCGCCAGCGTACAATTGCACCTTACCAATGTAACGTAGGAATTAAAACAATACTTAATGCTAATATAGGAAGTTGTTCAATTTGCCTGGAAGATCTCAAAAAAGGTAATGAGATCCGTATTCTTGACTGTATGCATAAATATCATAAATCATGCGTAGATAAATGGTTGTCACAACATTCTAATTCGTGTCCAGAATGTCGTCATCAATCGAAATCAAATAGAACTACTACTACGCCAGCTTTGACCGGTTAAAATAGATTTTAACTCTTTAACTTCATCTTCTAAAGCCTTGACGCGTTCTTCTAATTTATCCTTTGGGGTTACCTCATTAGCATCACATTCTTCATTAGAAAGTTCATTTTCAATTTTCAGAATTCGAGTGCGTTGTTCTAAAATTTCCTTCCAAATTTTAGTTGGTCCTTTAATAGCTTGTTTTTCAACAACTACTTTCTTAAGTTTACCTTCCTTCTGAAATGCCTGTAATTCTTGTATAAAATTAGTGAACGAAGGTTCTGAATCCCCTAAGGATTTTTGTTCATTCTTTTTTTCCTCACTTTCGTCAGTGTTCCAAAAGCTTAATACGTATGAAGTCATTTTCTTAATTATTGAGTATTTTTTCTTTTAAGACGTTTTAACCATTTTTCCACAAGACTCTAATTTATACCACGTATATTGATTAAGTAGGTCAAAATATTTACTACCATTTACCTTATTAAATTTAACAATGCCGTTTTCTACTTTTCTCATCTTTTTAGAAATTGATACAGCCAATAATTTCGGTTTTTCTTCATCTTTGTATAAGTGTTCCACTAAATCCATATCTTTGAAATTATTTCTTTAAATACTTTTCGTTTTCGAAAATATCATTTCGTTTGTATTTTACAATACCCATGGGTCCATAGGGTCATAGTCTGGTTCTGAAGGAATATAAAGCATCATTCTCGGTAATCCCGGGGTCGGTTCACGACTAGGGGCCGATTCACGGATATCTGGTTCCATGTCTGGATCGTAAAGTATATCGAATGCGCCCGTTCCTGCCGGGACCATTTGTCCAAGCATTATATTATCTGAAATTCCTTTCAAAGGATCGTATTCACCGAAAGCCGCCGCATCAGTTAAAATCTCAACAGTCTCTTCAAACGAGCATTTCGTCATGGTACCTACATCAGAAATTCTGTTAATTCCATGACGGGTCATTGCTGTAAGTGAACCACGACAGGTCATTGTATCAACTAAAATAGCTAGATGACGATAATTTACATAACTACCGTCAAAGGAAAGTACTGTTCTGAGTTCATTTAGTAGACCTTGTCGAGCTGCTTCAATTCCAAATACGTCGTAAATTTCAAGAATGTTATTAGAAATCGTACGAGTATGGTCAATTCCCTTAATTCTCATAGACCCTACCAGATTAGATCCTTCAGTTTCTAACAACCATTCTTCTTTCTTGTGGTGACCTTGGTCAGGGTCCCAATTGTTAATTCTGAACTTTCTAGTGTAAACACGATCAATTCCTTCATATCCCTTCAGCTTAATCCCCATACACAATATCTCAATTTTTCTAAGATCTATTAAAACAAGTTCTTCTTCAATTGATTCTTCTTGATCAACTATAATTCTAATAAACAGATTTTTATCATTATCATCACTGCAAATAATCGTTGGGTTCCCATTAATATGCTTTTTCAAAAGACCGGTAATTTCATACATACTAATATCAACATACTCAAGATCCTTAGCTTGAAATGATAATCTCAATGACCAGAATTTCTCCGGAAAAGGAACTGTCATCGAATAAAGTTCACGATAAAGTTCAAGTACTTCGAAATCATCAGCATATTCCTGATCATCAGATTCAACAATATCTGAACTGTAAATAATATCCTGAAGTGTTTTGTACTCAAGCTGACTACGAATCATCTCAATCATACGCTTTTGACCATTTTCACTATATTGACTAATCTTACCGTCTTCATAAAGTGTAAGAGATGGAGTCTTGAGTTTTTTGGTTACATTAATAAGTTCCTTCAATCTAGGAACTCCTAAAGTCACATTCTTAGCTGAAACCCCTGCATAGTGGAATGTATTTAACGTCATTTGAGTTGCCTCTGATACCCATAGTTTCCCATGGGGATAGACTGTACCTTAAGCCATCATAGGAGGTAATTAATCTCCTCAGACCCACACCTTAGCAGTCGTTGAAACGGAATCATATTCTAATCAAAACGAACTTAGATTCTCGCCTGCGGATTGCCCATTCACTCGCTTTCGCTCGTTTATCCTTGAACTTTTTACCATTGTTTACGATAATTAACCGTGTTCCTTTTGAACTTTTCAATTCAAAAGTGGTATTCAAGGCTTTAGGGGTTTCCCGCAACCAGGTTGTGTTGCCCTTTGTCTACGTGACAAAAGACTAGCTATCTTCTTTTCAAAGATGCTTTTATGCCCTAACGTTAAGGCTCACCAATACTTTGCGCTGCAAGGATACCGCACATTTCACCAGCATTGGCAATTGCTTTTCTAAATTTAAGTTCAGTTTCTTCGATAACATAAAGTAGTTGTGAACGGTTAAGATCTTTAATTAGGTTGTAAGCCAACATTGAATGAATATAAATACAAAAGATTCTACTCGCATTGTAACTACGTTTCTCTTCAGTTATTGCTGTATCATTTCCTCGACTGTAAATCTCAGATATACGGTTAGTCAATCCCAAAACTTCTGTGTAAGCTTCTTCATAGCTAATTAGTTGACTGTCTGGGTAATTCAAGTTACGAGCATACTTTAAAATTCTTGATAAATTAGCTGGCATTGGGTAATAATCATCAGAATACTTGGCATTGTTAATTTCACGCATTTTAGCAATTTTCAAAAGTTCTTCATGGCATTCCTGGATCAATTGGAATTCCTTTCCTACAGTATCATCGGAGAAATAATACTTTTCATGCAGTTGTTTCGGAGTCAAACCCAACAAGTCAACATTAACATTTTCCAAATATGTTGCGTCAAGACCATCTTCTCCGTACAGAAACTGGATGATCATTCCACGACTATTACGAACAGTATTGTCATATCTAACTGAAACGTCTTCTAAAGCCTTTACTAATCTACGTTGAATATACCCTGTTTCTGATGTATTTTTTAATATTAAACCAACCGCATTTCCAAAATTTCCGGTAGATGGTACACTAAAATCGTAAACTTTATCAATGTATTCTATTTTCTTAATATTCGTAATTTGATCTAGAACGACATTTCGTGTTACTGGTAAGTTACGATGTTCAATGTATTCTAAAACATTATCTAAACGTTTTTGTTTATAATCTACTATTAATGGTATATTTAAGGCAAATATTTCAGACCATTGACCATTAATCGTAATTATGTAACTTTTAAGAATGTTTTTCGTTCCCACATTATTCTTTTTAGCTTGATATGATGTAATTCTTCCAAATATTCCAAATCTATTACATATTAACGCAATTCCTTCAATTAATTTTTTACTAGCTGAATTAGCTGATACATTTCTACCTGATTTACCTACTGTACCATCACCAGAAAAATACCCATTTAATAATCCTTTTACAAACTCTTTCGGTGCTGTGTATGCTTCGTTGGGTATATGTTTATTTGCTGAACCATTTCCACACCACATTTTGAAAAACTTTGCCAATAAAGTAGAATAATGTTCTTTGCCTTTTTGACCTGAAAAATCTTTAGAATATTCTTTATACTTAAACCCATTCTTCTCAAACCAGGAACTTACAAAATTTCTAACTTTTTCATCATTATTTGCAATTGATACTTTACCGGTTTTGATATCTACGCACCCTTCTGCTAAATATAATCCTGTAAAAATACCAAATTCTTCATTTAATTCAAAAGTGTCAGGTAACTTAACTTTTCGACTTGCTGCATACGGATATATATATCCTTTCTTAACATCTAAAGATCTTACTATAACTCTTTGTAAATTTGCTTTCTTAGTGTATGGTGTAGTAAATAATTTTCCATTATGTTTTTTCCACCATCCTCGAGGTATACGAGTTCGATTAAATTCTTCTTTCGCTTTTTTACCAGCTTTATCACCAATTAGTCCAGAACTCATAGCTTCTTGCATCATTGTTTTAGCTACGTGAAATTCTGTACCATAAATATACTCAGTTTTAGAGAAATAATTCGAAAGTTGTACCTTGTCGACAATTACCGGTGGTTCAGGAAGTTCAGCTAACACCGGAACACAATCCCCTTCTTTAATTTTTGATGTAAGTTTTCTCTGAAATTCTTCACCATTCCAAACAATTAATGAAGTACTTTCAGTTACCTTAACTTTTCTACCCGAATACGTTGTTATTTCATACATCATATCAGTAGGATCATGTCTAGTAACTGCTGTGACTTTACCCCATGACGATTTTCCCTTATTATCACAAGTAGGGACCCATACTTCTTTTTTAAGATTAAGTAACTCAGTGTCTAATTGCTCTTCATAAGTATGAATATCTTCAATATCTGCATTATCAATTTGTTTATCAATCCATGAACCTATTTCAACGCATTTTGATTTTCCATTTTCTATGATTACCACTTGTACATCACCCGTAACACTCTTACAAGCGGTATCAATTAGTCCCTCTCGACCTGCCATAGCGTGAAAGAAGAACTCTTGGGGTGTAAGTCCTTTCAGGTAGCTATTTTCTACAAAACCACGTGAATGCTGGCCAACATCGTTACGAGGAAAGTGGGGTAATGTACGTCCTTTAAATTGGTAACCAATGCGTCTACCCTCTACATTTTGTTGACCAACTGCTGCCATAATTTGTGAAATATTAATTGAACTCCCTTTAGAACCCGAACTAACCGCAGCTTTAAAATTGTTATGAAAAGTCAAAGATTCTTCTGCTTTTTTACCTGCTTCACTGGTAGCAGCATTTAATTCTGTATTAATGTATTCCTCTAGTTGACGAGGATCCATTGTTTTATCTGAAATAGCAGTTCGAATACGAGTTCTAGTATTTTCCAAAATTTCTTCAACCTTTTCCATGGCTTTTGGTCCTGCTATAGCATCTCCAACACCAATTGTAAAACCGTGGTGTTTAATCCAATGATTGGATAATTTCTGTACTTGGTTAAGGAAAACCTTTGTAACATCAGGTCCAAAATCATTAAAAAGGATATGAATAAGACCTCCTTGGCTTTTACCGATTACTGCTTTATCAACAGATCCTGAAAGAACTTCTCCTTTTTGAATAAGAATTCCACGATCCTCTGGGTTATTCTCTTTCCTGGATTTCATACGCTCAATTGTCAAAGTTTTTGGAATTATAAGTGAAAATACTTGTTTCCCAGTCCAATACTCAACTGGTCCATTAGACCCTGTCCTTATAATTGCCGGAATCGGAAGTTTTCCATCCCAATCATCAACAATCATAATCATATTCATTAATTCTGCTTTTTTGATTAATATGTTTCTCCGAGTCATTTTAGCAGATGAAAGAAGAGAGTCCTGAATGATACCCATAACAGGTTTATTTGATTGAGGACTAACAATTAGTTTGTCAACTCTCATTAAATTTTCAGCTTCGGCTCGAGCATTTAGACTCTGGGGTACATGAAGGTTCATTTCATCTCCGTCAAAATCAGCGTTGTAAGGGCTAGTAACAGCCAAATTAAGTCTAAAAGTAGAACCTTGTAAAACTTTGACACGGTGAGCCATAATACTCATTTTGTGTAAAGACGGTTGGCGATTAAAAAGAACTGCATCGTCGTCTATTAAATGCCTTTCAACTACCCAACCATTTTTTAAATCAGTAATGTTTCTTGCATAATTGAGATCAATTTTTGAACCATTGCGAATCAAAAATTTAGCACCTGGATGTTGGTTAGGACCAGCTTTTACAAGTTCAAGAAGGTGTTCCTTATTATAGTCAGTTACTGTTTCCGGAATTGTCAAATTCATTGCAATGTCCTTCGGAACACCAACTTGGTCAATACTCAAATTAGGGTCAGCTGTAATAACAGTACGTGCAGAGAAATCGACTCTTTTTCCCATAAGATTACCTCGTACACGTCCATCTTTGCCAGATAAACGTTCTCGAAGTGTTTTGAGTGGTTTACCACTACGTTGGAGAGAAGGAGGTTGTCCAGGATGTTGGTTATCGATGAAAGTATTAATGTTGTACTGTAATAGTGACTCAAGTTGCGAAACATAATGTTCGGTGTTATTTTGTTCATTAGTAGCATTGGCTTTTTCAATTGCGATCCCAAGTGAGATATTAGTTTTAACAATTTCATTTAATTTTGTAGTAAGATCATCATCACACTTTTGTGAACTGCTCATAAAAACACTTGGCCTAACATGAGGCGGAGGTACAGGTATAGTGGTTAATAGTAAACATTCTGGACGAGAGAACTTGGGATTTAATCCAAGTAATTTAGCGTCTTCGTCGGAAATTTTCTCAAGAATTTTGTGAACTTCAGAAGGGTTAATAATTTCTTTACCTTGGCCAAAATCAATGGCAATTTTAGTCCCTTCTTTGCTATAAACAGGTAATCTCTGTTGAGTTACTGGGCAATTTTTAACACTCTTAGACATTTTAGTAATTTCTTTAAGGTTTTTCTTCTTCGATCTTCGTGCAACGTAGTTTTCTTGATTAATCAACAACGTGGAAGTATAGTAACTCACACAACGAAGGATGTCAATAACCGTCTTTAAAAATCCAATATGATAAACAGGTTTAACGAGTTCAATATGTCCAAAATATCCTGGGTGTTCGACGTCATGCATATTCCCCATTCTTGGATCATTAATAGCTCCGAAATTTGGTTGACCAGTATCCTGGTTATAACAAGTGTCATTGTGAATGCCCTTTTCTACGGATTCACCTGCGTATTCCATTTGTTGTGTAACTGAAACATTCCTAATAAAATCGGGGTAGGCGATACTAAATTGGATCCCTTTGATGGGCCTAATCTCAGCATTGCTATTCCTAAATCTATGATCCATGTTTTACATACGTGCTTTCTTTTCTTTAAAGCTTGTTTGTTTTTGAATTTATTTTGAAGATTTGAAACATACTTAAAGAAATATGTAAAATTACATAAATGAAAAAAATGACAAATGTTGAAATTTTAGACATTGTTAGGTTAGTAGAAAACTCACCGCTAACTAGATTTAATGATAATGTAAATTACCAGTCTAAACTTATTGATAAATTACGTAATAAGTTTACATCTGATGAAGAACATCTCTTTTTAGCTAGTTTTTATAGCTACTTAAATTATGGACTCAATGATTTTGTAATTGAACTAAGGGGTGTCTGGAAGTGGCTAGGTTTTAGTAGAATTGATCATGCAAAAACCCTTTTAGTTAAGGAGTTTCAGGTAGATAAGGATTATAAAACCGCTCCCGCCGTCGCGGGAGCGGTTCAGAACGGTGGACAAAACCGAGAAGATACGTTTTTAACAGTCAGATGTTTTAAGAAATTTTGTTTAAAGGCTCGTACCAAAAAAGCTGATAAAATACACGATTACTATCTTAATTTAGAAGAGTCTATTCAAGAACTATTAGAAGAGGAAACTAATAAACTTGTTACTACTTTAAAAATTAAAGAAAAAGAATTATTAATTAAGGACCAAGAATTAAAATTGAGAAATAACGACATTAAGAAAAAACAATCTGAAATTACGGAAGTTCTTACTGAACGTGAAAAAGGGCTGGTTGAAACTTTTAAAAAGAAACGTACTATTTATATTGGAAAAACTGAAGAAAATGTTGTTAAGTTTGGATTTACAGATGACATTGAGACAAGAATTTACAGACATAAATCCGAAATATCAAAAGACTTTACATTTACGTATGTTTATGAATCTATGTTAAACAGAGAAATCGAAAGGGAAATTAAGAAAAATCATAAAAATAATAGAATCAGCAAGGATTATAAAGGTAAAACTCAAACAGAACTTCTTCAACTTAATGACAAATTTACAATTGAAGATCTTCATCAAAGTATTTTAAAAATTAAGGCAAAACTCGAAGAAGCTGATGATAAGAAAAAACAAACTAAAATCGAGGAACTTGAAGAAACTGTTAAGACACTTATAGAAAAAAGACAATTTATAGCTAGACACCTAATAACCGGTGAAGAAAAGATCTTTACAAGTTACGAAGCTGCTCGTAAAATTTCAGGTATTGGACCTCATTCAATTAAGGACAATTATCTGAATAAACCTCGTCAATCTCGCGGATGGACATTTAGAACTGTGGGAAAACCGTATTGGCAACCTCCTAATAATTACAATTTTAACACTGCTTTTAAACCCTCTTCTCACATGAAAGTTTGTAAATCAACGCATTTGAAAACTAGAGATGTTCAAATTTATAACAGTGTCATTGAAGCTGCATACTTTATCGGATTACACAAAGAAGAAGATACTAAAAAGAAAAAAGAAACCGATAGGCGTACACTTAATAGAACTGTGAATGGAGGAAAAACCATACATCCAATTATTGGTCAATATAAATGGGAACCTGTCGAAGAAGTCTGTGGGTCTTGGATTCAAGCTTGAGTTGCAAATATTTAATCCTGGTTTTAGATAAATGCAACAAGAAGAAGGAATTATTGTTCTCTTAGCTATCGCACTTTTGAGTATATGTTATTTTTCACCATTGACCAACGGTCAAGGTATTGTAGAAGGTTTTGCAAATATACTCAATGATTCTGATATTAGTACCCATCCAACTGGTCGTAAAAATCCTCAAGGGTCTATCGGTACAGTTCCAAGTAGTTTTCATCCTGGACGCGCTGTTAGACAAGTTGGGTGGAAAGCTAATACAGGAGCTATGAACCCAAGTTTCCAACAAACTGGTGCCGGTAATCCAAGAAGTTATAACATGGGTTCTGACGGAACAATGTCAAGTTTTCCTTTCATGGAACAAAGTCGTACAAATGATAGTGCCAACGAAAAAATTAGCTTGATAAAACCTGACGGAGTTACTTTAGGAGGTTATTTACCACAAATTATTCGACCTTTTGATAACATAACTGCTCAAAGTAAAGACTCAAGTTGCAATTTCCCTTGTTATTCCGATATCAAGCATCAAAAGTGGTGCAATGAAGAAAACGCTGTTAAATATTATGGTATGCGTCCCCTGATTAATCCAAGTACTTATAACCAAAACCTTTTGAAAATGTTTAATCACCTTATTGACAAAAATGTCCCTGCTGGAATGAACCCAAATGATGATGCATATGCTGCTGTTTTTTGCACAGAAACCGAAAGTTCAATTATGTCTTGGTTAATGCAAAAAATTGCTATAGCAGTTAGCAAGATGCCCGAAATGCAACGAAACGGTACTTGGAAATCTGAACGTTTTTATGAAACTGATGTGCAACTTTATCAATTTGTTGGAGAAAATGGACAAGTTAATTTCAAAATTGTCTTCAATTTATACAATCCTCTCAGAAGTGTTGCTACTCTAGTTGAAGCAACTGTTTACCTTGTTGGTGGAAAACCTGTTCTCAAACATATGGGGTTTGTTAATGATGGTGAAATGGGTGATTATATGGCACCTGAAAACGGTTGGGGTGCAATTAATGCCCAAAATGTTACAAGTTCCGAAAAAGGAGGATTTGGGATCGAAATGTTTGAACCACTGGGCGTAGCCGAAAGTCCCCAAGGAATGCAAATGTGGGAAGCTGCTAAAAAACAAGATCCTAATGAATTTGACTGGAATTATCAAAATACTCTTGAAGTTCAGAAATTCAATAAGTACGGTTTCTATAGTAATGTTCCGGGAGGTAATGTTAAGATCGAAGGTGGTGTACCCGAAAGTTTACGTGGAAAATTAAGACACTGCAAAGAAGATAATCTTATGTCATGTGCAACTCCTGGATTTACTGGTGTAGTTGCTGTAAGTGCTTCATCATTAAATCAACATCAAAAGATGCCAACAATGGATCAAATTGCACAAGCTCGTGAAGCTGGAGTTCCTACGGTTCCGCGTCCAGCAGCACTGAATGGTGAAGTTAAGAATGTTTATGATAACCCTCAACTAATTTACTCAGTTCCAACTCAAGGTCTTCGTGATACTAGAATTGATACCATTGAACAAAAGGGCCAATTGGTTGGTGAAGTTTGGACCTGATTTCACAAAAAATATGTCTTTAGGACAGCGTAACCTTTTAAATTAAAATGGACACGTACACTGAAACAACCATCTTAGATGAATGCAAATTCCCTCGTGGGGTACTGAAACCAAGGGGAGAAATAAGTTTTTTCCTAAATAATATGCGAGAATTCTTTATGCTTGAAGTCTGTTCAGCATTTGAAAAATTCAATGTCATAATGAACAATGAAATTACTAATTGGTACCACAACTTGAAAGTTAATGGATTTATCGACTTTCAAAATTGGTTTACATATGTTGCTAACCTTAATAATTCTGAGTTATCTATCGAAAAAAACATTGTTTGTAAAAGTATATTCAACGGAAAAATAGAAGAAAATACTTTAATTACATTTAAATTTGGAGTATCTAATGATGAAAATGATACACGAGTGAAACTAAGAATTCATGCTGAAAAAAAGGTCGGTTAAAAGAATCGCACCGCGATTCGTTAACACTTCTAGTTTTTAAAATAAATATATTCTTTAGAAGCTTGTATGTCATTTGAACAAGCAATCATGACATTATTCGCATTAGTGTTAAGAAACGTAAGTGATATTGAAGGAGCCTATGTGGTTAAAAGAACATATGCAATTTCAGTGCAAATAGAAAATGAAGATTTTTCAAAGTACGTAGAACAGAAACGTAAATACATTGAAAAATGTTGCCAATCAGGAGAAGATGGTAGTACAAACAGGCTGTACGTAGTTAAATTAGGTAAAGATGGTACACTTCCAGACCAAGATAAAAATGAGGTAGAAGACTTTGAATACCCAAATGGTTCGTGCGGAAAATGGACAGGACCTATGCCCGGAGAAGTCAAATTATTATCGAAAATTGATTTTTACCCACCTACTTATGATAATAGAGAACCTTTATGGAGGTGGAACAACCGCGATTCTTAACGGTTTCCATGTCCCAGCAAAATGATGCTGTAAGTAACTGTCTCGGGTTATTCTTCTAGGATCATAACTTCCTAATATGCCTTTGGGCATTATTATGATATTGCCAGCTTCTTTTACAACATCAGTAAATACTTCCGGACCTGTTAACCAATACGTTACTTGATTGGGTGTTTTTACTAACGAATATAACCAACGCCACCACCAACGATTTTGAATTTCATTGACTAGTTTAATTAATACTGGATGATTTTGAGGACTTGCAATAAACCATTGTTGTAGTTGAACTCCGTTAGGAGTGTATGGATAACCAATTTCTGGTCCTTCATATTCTATACCTGTAATAAGTTGTCGGTCATATTGTTCAAGTAAACTACTTATCGGTCTATAACATTCTGTGTCCATATCAGCATAAACACCTCCATACTTATGAAGAACTAAGTATCTAAATATGTCAGCTTTCTCAACTGGTTTAAGATCTTCATAAAGATCTAAATATTCAGGGTAATTGTTATACATAAATTTCCAACAATCCATATCATTGTAAAAACAGTATTTAAATTCGGGATTCATTGTTTTCCAACTTTGAGACCAATTATAAAAGTTTTCAGGAAGTTCTTTCTTTTTCCAAGTTTGATGAATTATCTTCGGAATATTTGCGGTCATTTTAAGGATAACAAAGTAAAGTTCTTAAGAAAGCAAACGATGAAGAATCCTTATAGCATTTTAGGTCTTGAACACGGTGCATCTGATGATGATATTAAAAAAGCTTATCGTAAACTTGCTATGAAACACCATCCTGATAAAGGTGGTGATTCTGAAAAATTTAAAGAAATAAGTCAGGCATACCAAGACCTTACAAATGATAATCCAATAGACGACTTCCCCGAATTAGCTGAAATATTTAGAATGTTTGGTTTAGGATCAATGTTCGGTCAAGGTCAAATGAACACACTTCATTCATTGATGATGCCACGTGGACCAACTATCTCAACTGTTATAGGTTTAACTTTGGAAGAACTTGAAAAAGGAGGTGAATATAGTGTAAAATATTCAAGAAGAATACCAACTGGTAAGATGGTTTCTCAAGCAATTGAGTCTCCATTTGGAAAGATGGTTATGGCCAGTCCAGAAGAAATTGAAAAGACATACACTGTTAAAATTAATGTACCTCCTTGTTACGATGAACGAAAATCTTTGGAATTTCCTGGATTAGCTATAGGTGAAGGTGTACCAGCTGGCACATTAGAAGTTAGAATAATTGTTCACCCTCATGATACATTATCACGTGTACCTGGAACTAATGATATTCGGGTAAAAATAGATATCACACTTAAAGAATCTTTAACGGGGTTCACTCGGGAAATTACTTTATTGAATGGAAAATCTTTTAAACTTGAATGCGAATCTATAGTGAATCCTTATGATTTTAAGAAAATAACTGGTCTTGGTCTTCAAAAGATGGGATATTTGATTATTAGTTTTAAAATTGAATTCCCTGTTTTATTAGAATACTCGACTCGAGAAACTATCAAAAATCTTCCGGACCTTTAAAGAATGAGCGACCGAATGTCTGAAGTGAGTGTTTACGTAATTAGTTTAACAACTGCCAAAGAACGTCAACATCGTTTTAAAGAACGGTTTAAAACTGCTGGGGCTAATATAAATAATTTTCATTGGTACTTTGCTGTAAGAAACAATGAAAATCCGGAGAAAGGTTGCTTTGATTCCCATAATCAGGTATTGAAAATTGCTAAAGAACGAAAAAATAAATATGCTTTGGTATTTGAAGATGATGCTGTATTTATTGATGATAGTAATTGGAAAAATGTTAAAAATATGATAACATATTTTATTAACAAAAGTATCAAAGATTGGAAATATTTCTCATTAGGATATCTTCCAGTTCGTACACGTAAAACGGATGATTCTAATATTGTTGAGATACTTTGTGCCCATGACGCTCACGCATACCTGATTAATGTAAAAAATGCCCCAATTTTAACGCATTCTGGACCAATGTATGATGAACAAGTATTTTGTCAAGGAATTAGAGCTTTTGACTTCAATAATTACAAATATAAACCGGGTACTAATATTTACGGGTCAGTTCCTATGTTATTTAAACAAGAACTTAGAGATAGTTCTATTCATAATTATCATTTAACCCAAGGGAATGTTATTGATTTTTATAGAGGTGAAAATAATATGCTAAATTTGTCTAAATATGTAAATAGTATTCAAATTATGTGGTTAACTTCGATTAGTATAGTTCTTTTGATTGTTTTGATTGTTTTGATATTGATTTGGCACTTTGCACCTGAAAAGATTAGTCGAACAAGTTTTATGATATGGGGTTTTTTCTTAATTTTAGTTTTGGTTATCTTTAGTTTTATATTTGGAACTAATTATCACCCAGATTTACTTTTTTAAAGAATTGCACCGCGATTCGTTAACACTCTTTGCGTTTT
>PJEL010002430.1_pt1 | contig 17130 bp, 12 predicted proteins | sample 1853271 | NCBI WGS metagenome assembly PJEL01 (sample SAMN08108733, study PRJNA415343) | Invertebrate metagenome, whole genome shotgun sequencing project. | host: Globobulimina | place: Sweden: Gullmar Fjord | collected 2015-08
ACACTAATTTTCCAGATAGTTTAAAACTGGCAATAAAAGAAGGATTCCAAAAGCAATATGAAGACTACTTTTCAACTGCCTATATCAAAGACACGAGCGAGATACAACTATCTAAATATCAGTATTTTAAAAAAGAATATTTCGATACTGTTTGGCGCGACACTAAACAACTTCCTGTATTTTCAAGAAAAGTTTTCCAGTATAGCGATGTAAATATGATATTATTGCAAATGGCAATTGATTCACTGAACAATAAAAGTATTAATACCTATTTAAAAAAATCCATTTACAAACAACTTGGCTTAAAAACAATCACCTATTTGCCCCTGAGATATTACGGAAAGCATAAAATTATCCCAACAGAAAGAGATAATAGCTGGCGATATGGATTATTGCATGGATTTGTTCATGATCCTTCTGCTGCACTTCTAGGTGGAATGGCAGGTAATGCTGGACTATATTCAAATGCACATGATCTTGGGGTACTTTTTCAAATGGTCCTAAATAAAGGTAGCTATGGAGCTAAGCAATACCTGTCCCCTCGATAGGACTTGCTTCCAATACGTAGAGATACTAGCGGAAGACGGGTCCCTGGAAGGTGTACTAGCTGCCCCTCGGCGAGACCAGGACCAGGCTAGAAGAGTCAACATGAGGAACCTGGGCAGCGCTCTGACAGCAGCCCTACACCGCCTAGAGGAGGAGAGGAAAGCCCAGAAGTTGCTGGACGAGGAGATCCCCGCCAATCCGGCCTGGCAGTTGCTGATCGAGTAGAAAACCGCGGTGTTCGCGGTCTTCTCGGCAGCCGGATTTACCGGCGCCGCCAGAAGCGGTTCGATTTTCTCGGCGACATCCTTTGTCAGAGCCACTTCCACGAAGATCAGCGGTTCTTCCGGCAGGGCAGGATGGATGAAGGCATAGCAGCGCCGGTCTTTTGCCAGGCGGCGTCGGAGGTCGCCCCATCCTTGGATTTCGTGAACCGCTTCGTAGTCGATCAACTTCTCGAGAATGGATGCCGGGGAATTCCAGTCGATCTGTTCGAATTGCAGGAAGCCCCTGTTGAACCAGGAAGAAAGAAGGTGTTTCAAGTCGCCGGCCAAGGCCTTCAAATCGGCGTCGTCCTTGCCGGCTTCGAGCATCAGGGCCCGCATGCCGACGATGGCGCTGGTGCCTCCCGGCGCCATGTTGATTCGGCGAAAGAGCTCCTGGCGGGGCGGTTCGATGCCCTGCATCAACGCCTCAAGCGCCTCGGGTGAACGCTTCTTGGCGAAGTCCGCAGCGTCAATGGCGACTTTGTCGACATCCAGAGAGAAGGTCTGCGACACCTTTCTCAAGAATGCGAGTTTCTGTTCCCGATCCATCTGAAGGTAGAGAAAGACAATCTCGCGCGCGAGGGCGGTGCCCGATGCCTCGCCCGGCGCCGACATGAGGTCGTGGCACAGGTCCAGCGCGGTGATGCCTGTCTGCTTTGGTCTCACCTGGCCAAAGTACTGGCGCCCCAGTTCGGCCACCGCATCGAGCATGCTTGTAAGCAAGATACGTCCCAAATCATGTCTCCAGGAATCGTGTGGCGGAGCGGGTTTCCCACTGTTCGCAAACTCCCTCCATTTTAATTTCGAAATTTATGAAATAAAATGCTTTTTCTGGATTTTTCTCGATATTATGCTGACTATCTCGATACGACCGAAGCAGTGAGGATCAGCGCAATTCCGTGAGCGGCAATCTCTATCACCTCTTGGAGTCCGGATTTCCGTCGGACGGCAGCGAAATCGCGATTCAGCGCCCGGATGGGAGCGAGGTCAGCTACGCCGGTTTGGAGCGGCTTTCGGCCTGCATGGCCCAGCTTCTTGAAGACAGCGGCGTCGAAAAGGGTGGCCGTGTTCTGGTGCAAGTGGAAAAATCGGCGCACGGCGTCGCTCTGTACCTGGCCTGCCTGCGCGCCGGTGCCGTGTATCTGCCGCTCAACACCGGCTACACGGTCAGCGAGCTCGAGTACTTCGTTGCCGATTCCACACCGACGGTCATTGTCTGCGATCCCAGTCGCGCCGACGCGGTGCAGGCCTTCGCTGCGGAACAGGGCGCTGCGCAGCTGTTCACCTTGGATGCCGACGGGAAGGGGACGATCGCGGAAGCCGCCGCCGCCTTCGATGGCCGGCACGCCTGCGTCGAGGCCGCTCCCGACGATCTCGCGGCGATCCTCTATACATCCGGAACGACGGGGCGCCCCAAGGGCGCCATGCTCAGCCACGGCAATCTTTCGAGCAACGCGCTGAGCCTGCACGAACTCTGGGGTTTCGTTCCCGGCGACGTGGTTCTGCACGCTCTTCCCATTTTCCATGTCCATGGATTGTTCGTGGCGCTGCACTGTGCGCTGCTGAACGGCAGCAGGATGCTGTTCCTGCCCCGCTTCGATAGTGACGTCGTAATCCGGTTGCTGCCGCAGGCGACGGTCATGATGGGGGTGCCGACGTTCTACACGCGATTGCTGGCGCATTCCGATTTCTCAAGGGATGTGTGCCGCAGGGTGCGCCTGTTCATTTCCGGCTCGGCGCCGCTGCTCGAAGAAACCTTCCAGGCCTTCGAAGCGCGCTGCGGCCATCACATCCTGGAGCGCTACGGTATGACCGAAGCCGGCATGATTGCGTCCAATCCGCTCTATGGTCAGCGGATTCCGGCAACCGTCGGCTATCCGTTGCCGGGGGTCTATGCGCGCGTCGTTGATGAATCGGGAAACCTCTTGCCCAATGGCGAAGTCGGCGGACTGGAAATCAAGGGGCCCAATGTCTTCAAGGGATACTGGGGCAAGCCGGAGAAAACCAAGGAAGATTTCCGGTCGGATGGTTTCTTCATGACCGGCGACCTGGCCCGGATCGACAAAAGAGGCCGCATCTCCATCGTTGGTCGGAGCAAGGATATGATCATCTCCGGCGGCTACAATGTTTACCCCAAAGAGGTCGAGGAACAGATCGACGCGATCGACGGTGTCGGGGAGTCGGCGGTCGTCGGCGTTCCTCACAGGGACTTCGGCGAAGGCGTGATTGCCGTTGTCACACGCGATGCTTCGAGACTAAACCTGGATGCGGCGGCGTTGATCGATAACCTGGCCGACAGCCTTGCTCGCTTCAAGCAGCCCAAACGCATATTCTTTGTCGATGACCTGCCGCGCAATGCCATGGGGAAAGTTCAAAAGAACGTTCTCCGCAAGCAATATGAAAGTTGCTTTGGCGAGTAGGCTTGCGCCCGGTTGGATCTTCAGAAGGCGCGCCCTTGCCGCTGCCCTGCCAATCTGAATTGGAGAGATCGTCAATGTCGGACTACTACGTCAAGCATCTCACCGTCGCGCTGTCCTTGGCCGCGGCCTCGGCCATCGTCGACCACGCGCTCAGGATCGGCAGGGAGAACGCCATGTTGCCGCTGACGGTCGCGGTGCTGGATGCCGGGGGCAACCTCTTGACCTTCAAGCGCGAGGACGGCTCGGGGATCATGCGCGGTGATATCGCCAGCGGGAAGGCCTGGGGCGCCTTGGGCATGGGCCTGTCCAGCCGCACCATCCGCAACCGCCTGGCCGACCGCCCGTCTTTTCAGGCGTCGCTGGCGGCAGTCTCCCAGGGGCGCTTTGTTCCAGTGCCGGGGGGCGTCCTGATCTGTGGCGCGGACGGCGCGGTTGTCGGTGCCGTCGGCATCAGCGGGGATGCTTCGGATAAGGACGAGTATGCCGCGGTCGAGGCGGTAAAAGCCGCCGGCCTTACCCCCTATCCCAGCGAACCCGCTGACAACTGGGCGGAAGCAGGGCTTTAGCGGCCGACAGAAAAACGGCCGGTGAAGCATCGCTCCACCGGCCGCGATCCCTGCGGGTGCATCTACCCTAGCTGGCGGGCCAGATTCCCATTTCCTTATAGGCCTTGATGGCACCCGGGTGATAAGGCACCGGATTGTCTTGCACCATCTTCTTCGGGTCGTAGCGTTTGAACGCACCGAAGGCTTCGCCGAGCGCCGCCTTGTTTTCTACCATCGACTTGACCAGGTCGTAGACGATTTCGTCGGAGACATGCGCCCCGGTCAGAACGTAGAAGTCGACCTCGATCATGTGCGTCGGGTCGGCGACCACACCGGTTTTGCTCTTGTTCGGCTTGATGCTGACGATGCGCGCCGACGGCAGGTTCTTCGCCACCGCGTCACGGGCGGCGGGGGTGTCGTTCAGGCTGACGTAGCGCCAGCCGTTCTGCATGGTCGCCATCGCCTTTTTGCCGACGCCCACGTTCATGGGAACCAGCGCGGCATCGACGCGCCCTTCGGCCATGGCGTTGATCGCCTTGACGAAGTTCGGCATCGGGACTTTCTTGGCGGCATCGATGGTCAGGTCGCCCGACGCCAAGGCGGCGTTGGAATAGTAGTGAAAGGTGCGGCCCGAGTTGTAGCCGGAAGGCAGACGCTTGCCCTCCAGGTCGGCGATCGTCTTGACCGGCGAGTCCGTCGGAACGGCAAAGGACGTCTGTGTCGCTATCGCCACGCCGACCAGGCGCAGGTTTTCGTTCGGCCGCTTGTCGAAGCTGCCGATGCCCTGGTGGGCGAAGGTCGCTTCTCCCCCGTTGGCGAAGCCGAAGGCAAGGCGGCCGGAATTGAGCATCGGAATATAGGTCGACGAACCGGCAAAGGGCGTAACGCGATATTGCTTGCCGGTCTTTTCGACCATCACCTTGGAAAGCGCGGCTCCCATCGAATAGAACAAGGACCCCTGCGGGTTTGTCCCCACGGAATAGGTCTGTGCCCCGGCCGGCGTTGACAGGCCAAGGGCAAGGGCGACTCCCGCCGCAACTGCCGTAATTTTCATCATGGGTTTTCCTCCTCCGTAAATTTCATGCTGTTAGTTTTGGCTCTCCGGTCTTGGCAGCTGCCGCGCTTGCCGGAAGTTCCAGCTCAGCATCACAACGCCGAGCGCGACGGCGGCCAGCGCCGGTATTGATCCCGCCTGGAGCAGGGCTTCCGGTGTCATCGCCAGCACCCCGGCGCCAAACAGGCCGCCACGAAGCAGGATGCCGGTCCGGGTCGAAAAATGTCCGACCAAGGCAACGGATATGAAGTGGATGCCGGCGACCGTCACGAAGAAGGCAAGGAGCACGTCGGTCGTCTCGCCCTTCATGATCAAGACCGGCGAGAAGATGAACAACAGGGGCACCACGTAGGCCACCCAGCCCAACCGCATCGCTTCGCCGCCGGTCCGCATCGGCCTGTCGCCGCTGATCGTCGCCGCCGCAAAGGCCGCCAGCGCAATCGGCGGCGTGATCATCGACATCATGCCGAAATAGAGGATGAACATATGGGCGGCGAGCGGATCGATCCCGGTTTCGATCAACGACGGCGCCACCAAGGCGGCCAGCAGGACGTAGACGCCGGAGGTCGGCATGCCCATACCGAGCAGGATACATACGCCGGCCGACACCAGCAGCAGAATGCCAAGGCTGCTGTTGCCCAGCTGCACCAAGGTCAGCGTCAGCGTAAAGCCGCCTGCCGATATATTCAGCAGACCGATGACCAGCCCCGCGCCGGCGACGATCATGGTCAGTTCCATGACCGTGTTCCCGGTCTCCGGCAGAGACCTCAACAGATCGGGCAGGTTAAGTCGGTGTCCCCGGTAGCTGCGCAGGAAACCGCCGACGATGACGGTCGCCGATCCATAGAGCGCCGCCATTTCGGCCGACACGTTGAATTCGAACATGGCGAAAAGCAGGACCGCAAAGGGGAGCAGGAAATGCCAACCTTCGCGCAAGACCGCGAGGACGGGCCGGTGCTCCGTATCTACGGAGGCGATGTTGTCCCGGGCGGCGATCAGGTCGACTTGGATGAAGACGGAAACGTAGTAGAGAAGCGCCGGGATCAGCGCCGCCACCACGACTTCCGTGTAGGGAATCTCCAGTGCCTGGGCCATCAGGAAGGCCGCTGCGCCCATGATGGGGGGCATCAACTGCCCGCCGGTAGAGGCGATGGCTTCGATCGCGCCGGCCTGGCGCGCGTTGTAGCCCGAGCGCTGCATCAGCGGAATGGTCATCACACCGGTGGTGACCACATTCGAGACCGCGCTGCCCGAGATGGAACCGAACAGGGCGGAGCCGACGATGGCGATCTTCGCCGCACCGCCCCGCCGCCGTCCCATGGCGGCCATGGCGAGGTCGATGAAGAACTCGCCGCACCCGGTTCTGACCAAGAGCTTGCCGAAGAAAATAAACACCACGACGATCGTGGCGACGACGCTCAGCGGCGTGCCCAGCATGGCGTTGGGATCGAAGCTCAAGTAGACCATGAGTTCCTGCAGCGTCGCGTTTGTCCCGGTCAAGGGGGCGGGCAGCCGGTCGCCCAAGAGGGCGTAGAGCAAAAAGACGCCGATCAGGGACAGCAGGATCCATCCCGTGGTCCGGCGGATGGCCTCGACCGCCAGCAATACGGCAATGGTGCCGAGAACCTGCATTTCCGGGGTCAGGTAGGCGAAGTCGAACTGAAAGCGCTGATAGTCGATCCCAATCCACCCAAAGACCGCTGCGGCCAGGGCGGCGGCGGCGAATTTGGTGATCTGTCCTAGGCGTGAAGACGCTTCGGGGCCGCTGAGAAATGCGAGGGCGACCGCCAAACCAAGCAGAACTGCAAGAAACTGAACGCGCGCAACTTCCAGCTCGAGAAGCAAAGGGACCTGCAGCGCCCAGAGGATGCTCAATGCCGGAATACCGGTGGCGGCCAGCGCGATGAGCGCTCTTGCAGTCATGTCTTGAACCTTTTGCCTCTTGCGATGCTTTCGCCACCGGGGCCGCTCGCCACTTTGAGGGGAGCGCCGCTCTCGCCGTAAAATTTATAATCGATTTTTCAATTCAAGAAAATAAAATATCGATTTTTTGATGAAAATGGCAAATTTACCGATGTGAAGGGCTACCTGGGATCAACCCTTCCGCTGCGCGGGGATCAGGCGTCGGCCCTGACGGAGGGGGCGATCTTGGGCGCTTCTCAGCCTTTGGGCGCATTCTTGTCATAGGAGGCACCCGCTCCGCGCGAATCCGTATACAATCGGTGCTTGCTTGGCGGGGCCAATTCCCTTTTGCCGGGTCAGGCTGGGGAGCAGTTCGCTGAATCGACCCGCAGAGGATCAATCGTCATCGGACCAGGCGTCGTTTCGCTCCCGGATCGCGCATTCGGAGCTGCAAGACCTCTACGACTATTGGATGGCATGCTGTGGTGACGGCGCCGTCATGCCGCGGGCGGCGCTCGACCCGACGGCGATTCCGCATTTGCTGAGCCACGTCATCCTTGCCAATGTCGGAGATGGCGGTCGGTCAATTCGCTATCGCCTGGTGGGCACGGAAATCGTCGCCGCTCATGGTTTCGACTATACGGGCTGTACGATCGAGGAACTGACGAGCGGGGCCACCCTGGCCTTCACGCAGCGACTCTACGGCACCGTCGTCACAGAGGTGGTTCCGGTCTATTCGGAGGGGCATTTCCGCTGGGTCGACAAGGAATATCGCTGGACCAAGCGCCTCCACCTGCCGCTTTGCCGTGACGCGGCTGGAGTGGTCGACATGGTGCTGGTCGGCCAGATTTTCGAATTGGTACAGGGCGAGGCGGAGCTGCTGCTGCCGGCACAGCCGGCGGAACTGGCCGCCGACCGGGCTGCCGCCAGGGCCCAAAATCAGATCGGCAGCTAGGCCGGCGAGCGCCTCGAAGCCTCCGGCCTAAGCGCCCGGTCGTTCCCACTTGCCGCTGTCACCGGAGCGGAACAAGGCATCGATGATCTGCATCATCTGGATCGAGTCCTCGATGCCGTAGGGCAATTCCGCTTCGCCCAGCACGACGCGGGCGAAGGCGTCGCACTGTTCGGCGTACTGGTCGCAAGCCGGGACCGTGTGGGTTTTGCGGCCCCCGTCGCCCAGGATCGCGCCGTCGTCCAGATGGACGCGGGTCTCGGCGCCCTGCGGCGCGTTGAATGGAATCTCGATTTCCAGGCGGGCTTTGGTGCCGACCACCTGCACGCGCTGGAATGGCGCTACCTGTGTGGAGACCGTGAAATCGCTGCGTCTCCCGGCACCGAAATCGAGAACGGCGGTGGCCAGCCGGTCGGTGCCGAAATCCGGGTCGCGCTCGACCAGGGCGAAGACCCGCTCGGGTTCCGCGTCGAAGAGAAAACGGCTGATCACCGTGGGGTAGACGCCGATGTCGAGCAGCGCGCCGCCGCCGGTCTCCGGCTTGTTGCGGATATTCGCCGGATCGAGATTGGTGTAGGAGAAGAAGGTCTGGATGGCGCGCAGCTCGCCGAGAACGCCCGAGCGCACCTGCTCACGCGCCCAAAGCCACTGCGGATGGAAGCGGACCATGAAGCCTTCCATCACCGGCACCTTGCCGTCGACGGTGCGCAGGCGCTCCGCATCGACGGCGTTCATGCCGATCGGCTTTTCGCAGAGCACCGGTTTGCCGGCCGCCGCGGCCTGGAGCGTCAGGTCGACGTGCAGATTGTTGGGCAGCGGATTATAGACTGCGTCGATCTCGGGGTCGGCCAGCAGTTCCTCGTAAGATCCGTAGGCCTTGTCGATGCCGAGTTTGCCGGCCGCGGCCTCGGCGCGCGCCTTGTCCCGCGAGGCGATGGCGGTAACCCGGCCGCGCTGGGAGCCTTGAATCGCCGGAATTACCTTCTCGGTACCGATCAACGCTGTGCTCAGAACGCCCCAACGGATCTTGCTCACGAGTCTTTTCCTCCCTTTTGTCGAATAGTGTCGTCCACAGTCTACAGGAGGAATCGTCCTGCGGTCGACCGCTGCAGGGGCGATGCGCGCTCTGCGGGTCGCCAAACTGTGACCGGCGAAGCGCGACGTGGCGTTGAAGCGGCCCCATCGTTGCGCCTAGACTTGTCGGCGACGCTGGCCATTGCGACCAGGAAACAGAAGTTTGAGTGGAGGCAGCCTCACCATGCGATACCCCCTGACGCGTTGCAGCGGCCGGTCGATCGGCCGCGCCAGTCTTATGGCGGCGGGTCTGGCCGTCCTTGCCTCTCTTTTCGCTGCCGCGCCGGCTGAGGCCACGGAGTTTCGCTGGGCCGCGACCACCGACCCGCAGACCCTCGATCCCCACGCCGTCAACTCGGCCCCGGTGCTCGGTTTCCTGAACAACGTCTACGAAGGCTTGGTGCGCCGCGACCGGGCGATGCGTATCGAAGGCGCGCTGGCCGAGTCCTGGGAACCGCTGGGCGAGGCCGGTTGGCGCTTTCATCTGCGTCGAGGGGTGAAATTCCAGGACGGCGCCGCCTTCACGGCTGAGGACGTGCTTTTCTCCTACCAGCGCGCCAGCGCCGAGGAAGCCGACGTGCGCTCCTGGTTCGCGCCGGTCAGCGACGTAAAAGTGGTCGACGACTTCACCGTCGATTTCATCACCAAGGCGCCCAATCCGATCTTCCCGGATTCCATCGCCAATTTCATGATCATGGATAAGGACTGGGCGGAGGCCAACGGCACGGCCCGCACCTCCACCCAGAGCGAGACCTTCGCCACCTTGAACGCCAACGGCACCGGCGCTTTCCAGGTGGTCGAGCGTTCACCCGGTGTGCGCACCGTGCTGGAGCCCTTCGCGGGCTGGTGGGGAACGCCGGAGCACAACCTGACAAAAGCGATCTTTACACCGATCACCCAGCAGGCAACGGCCGTCGCGGCCCTGATCAGCGGTGATGTCGATTTCATCAACCCCGTTCCGCTGCAGGATGTGTCGCGCATCGAAGGGACCTCCGGCGTCAAGCTGCTGCAGGGTACCGAAGCGCGGGTCATCATGCTGGGCTTTGCCCATAAGGCGGCGGCCTTGAAGTTCTCCGACGAGACCAAGGGCGCTAATCCTCTGCAGGACGCCCGGGTGCGCAAAGCCGTCTATCAGGCGATCGACGTGGACACCCTTATCAAGAAGGTGATGCGCGGCAACGCGGCCCCGGCCAGCCTTCTGGTCAGCCCGGCCATGAAGGGCTACAGCCCCGACCTGGCGGCGCGGCTTCCCTTCGATGCGGCGGCCAGCAAGGCGCAGCTTGCCGAGGCGGGTTTTGCCGAGGGCTTCAGCCTGGGGCTTGCCTGTCCCAACGACCGCTACATCAACGACGCCAGCATTTGCACGGCGGTTGCCGGCATGCTGGCCAAGGTTGGGCTGAAGGTAAAGTTGCAGACCATGCCGGTGCGCCAATACTGGCCGGAGCTGCGCGCCGACCAGTTCGACATGTATCTGCTGGGCTGGTCACCCGGCACCTTGGATGCCGAGCATCCCGTGCGCTTCCTGCTGGCCACTCCGGATGCGGAGAAAAAACTCGGCAGCTGGAACTTCGGCGGCTTCTCGAACGCCATGGTAGACGATCTGTTGCCGAAGATTCAGCGGGAGATCGACCCCGGTCAGCGCCAGGCCATGCTGGATGACGTCCACAAGGTTCTGCAGGATGAAGTGGCTTACATTCCGCTTTATGTCCAGCCGCTGGTCTGGGGCATGAAGTCGAATGTCGATGTGGCCCAAAGGGCCGACAACTTCTTCATCCTGCGTTGGGTGCGGGTGAACTAGGTCTTCAGGTCGTTGCCCGCAGTATCCCGGCAATCTCGTCCTTAAGGGCGAGGCGGCGCTTCTTCAGATCCTCGGCCCGGGCGTCGGAGGCGGCTTCCACGTCCGCTTCGATGCGATGGATTTCCCGGTTAACCTCGTGATACTCGTCGGCCAGCTTGGTGAAATGGGCGTTTTCCATCTTCAGCCGGTGTAGGGCCTCGGTGGCATCGGGAAATTCTTCATGAAGCTCGTGGGGCACGTGGGTCATCGGGCAAGGCTCTTTCTTGTTTCAGTATCCAACGGTCAATATGGGCAAAAAAACCGGGTTTTGCCAAGGCCTGCATTGATCCGGATCAAGGCCCCTTTTTCCCCCTGAATCGGCCCCTGAGGCCGCCCCCGGGACCGCTCCGTGTCGGTTTTGTGATTTCCCCCACTGCGCCGGGGCGCGATCCGCGCTCTTTGCTATGCTGCGGTCGCCAGGGGCCTGAAGTCAGAGCCTGCCGGCCGGGAAAAGGGGAAGGCGCCAATGAGCCATGCAATAGAGGGACTGAATAGGGATCCGGAAAGACTTGCGCCGGGCCAGGGCAGGGCCGATAGCAGCCTGCGCCGCCTGACCCTCGCCGGGCAGCCGTTCTTTGTGCTCAAGCAGCGCGGCAACTTTGCCGACATGGCTTACGACCATGGCCGCCTGCTGGCCCACGAGGTCGAGACCGGCGCCTTTCCAGAGATCGTCTCGACCATCGCCCGCGGGGTGAACCTGGAGAACAAGACCCTGCGCAACGTGGCCGCCGCGGTCTATCGCTGCTACAGCGACCGGGTGCTGCGTCACTGCAGCAAGGAGTTCCGGGCCGGGGTCGAGGGGCTCGCTGCCGGCTATCGCGCTGCGGTCGACAACCCGAAGTTCTCGGACCTGGAAGTGCGCGACGCCATCATCGCCATCGAAGTGGGCAACATCATCGAGGGCCTGGGGCGGATTTTCGCCATCCCCGGCGTGCGGGCGCTGCGCGCGCCGGCGATCCTGGCGCTGGTGCTGCCCTCGCTCAGCGATCCCGACGCCAAGCTCTACCTGGAAGAGGCGCAGGAGGAGCCGGAGAAACAGCAGGACGTCGGCGCGGCGCTGCAGGCCCTGGCCGGCACCAACAACCGTGTCGACTTCGGCTGCACCGGATTTGCCGTGCCGGCGGGGCTGGCTGCCGGTGGGCGGCACCTCCACGCGCGCAACCTGGATGCCGATCTCTACAACTGGAACAAGGCGCCGGTGCTCTCCCTGCTCGACGAAACGGAGGGACATCCGGGCTGGCACAAGTATGCTGCCTTCGGCACCGCGGGATTGATCTATCCCGGCGGTATCAGCGGCCTCAACGACGTCGGCATCGCGGTCTCCCTGCACCAGATGTCGACCACCGAACTGGAAAGCGGCTTCCTCTTCGGCACCGGCGACATCGCCCCCTTCGTGCAGCAACGCATGCTGCGCGAGGCCGGCAGCGTCGACGACGCCGTCGACCTGGCGAAGGACAGCAGGCACTTCGCGGCCTGGACCTTCTTCGTCTCCGACGCCAAGACCGGCAAGGTTCGCCGCATCGAGATGAACGGCGAGCGCGTGCGCGTCAACGAGCATGAAGGCGAGGCCGTCGCGCAGACCAATCACTTCTTTCACCCCGATATGGTCGAGCGGCATTTCGACGAAGACGACGATCACTTCACGCCGACCTTCGGCAAGTGGCTGGAAACTCACGCCCGCTACGATTCGGTCAGCGCCGCCTTGAAGGCTGCTGCCGGGAAGTCGCAGATCGATGTCGACTGGGCCATCGACTGGCTGGCATCGAGCCGCGACGGCGCCCTGGAGGCGATCCGCCAGACCTTCCCGACGCCGCCCGACCCTCTGGCGGCGGAGCGCGCCTACGGCCGGGTCCCGCGCAAGGTCTACGGCCAGCTCGGCAGCGTCGTGCTGGCAGACCCCAAACGCCGGTCCTGGCGCGACGAGGTCTGGATGACGACCGGTGACCGCCAGCCCAGTCCGCACAGCAACTATGTTGGCTGGCAGGTCGACTGGCAGGGTTTCGAGCTCAATCCGCTGGCCGAGCGGACCCTGCGTCGCGTCGGGCACTACGAAACGGAGGGACGCCGTCATTGGGAAGAATCCCTGGTGCGCTACCTCTGGGCGCGCCTGGCCGTCTCGCGTCCGCGCGACAGCCGGGGAGAGTTGCTGCGCCGCCGGCCGGATGCGACGGAAAAGCAGGAGGGCGTGACCGGGGCGATCCACCTGCTGGGCTCGGCCATCGAGCTGGCCGCCATGGACCGTCTCGTCGAGGTGCCCTACCACTACATGCGCGCCCGGTTCAGCCACGCCGCCGGAGACTACGCCGCGGCGGAGGCCGACTGGCGTCTGCTGCGCGCCATCTGGGCCCGGCAGCAGGACGCCCCGGCGATCGCCGCCGACTGGCCGGTGTCGGCGCCACGGGTCATCCCGCTGATGCATCCCTACGAGGGCGCGCTGGTCGCCCTGCTGTCGTCGGTGACTGAAGACCTGCGCTCCGGCTCCCCCGCCTGGGAAGGGCGCGATGAACGCCTGGCCGAGGCGCGCGGGCTTTTCGGGCAGTTGAAGCTCGACTACTTCGGCGCCGGCAAGCGCGCCCACTTCGATCTGGAGAACTGGCTCGATCTCTTGGACGAGGTGGCCGACAAGGGCGGCGCGGCGGTCGACCTGCCGGAACCCAATTTCATCACCGCGGAGTAGGTCCGGCACCCGCTGCGGGCCGCGTCGCGCGGCTTCTTGTCGCTTTGACTCGGGCGCTCGAAGAGCCTAGGCATGTTTCCGGTTATGTTGAGGATGGGCAATCCGCATGCTGTTGAGTTTCTGCGGCGCGGCCGGAACGGTCACCGGCTCGTGCTATTGGATGCAGACCGAGCGCGGCCAGTTTCTGGTCGACTGCGGCATGTTCCAGGGCTCCAAGACCCTGAAGGAGCTGAACTACGGCGCCTTTCCCTTCGATCCGGCAAAGATCGACTTCGTCCTGCTGACCCATGCCCACATCGATCATTCGGGCCTGATCCCCAAGCTGGTGAAGCAGGGCTTCAAGGGGCCCATCTTCGCCACCCAGGGCACCTTCGACCTGCTGACCTACATGCTGCCCGACAGCGCCTACATCCAGGAAAGCGAAGTCGCGCGCCTGAACCGCCGCAACGCCCAGCGCGGCCGCCCGGTGGTCGAGCCGATGTACACCCGCGAGGACGTGGACGCGGCCTTGGAGGCCTTCTCCATCGTCGGCTACGAAGACTGGCGCGAGGTTGGTGAGGGAGTGCGCGCGCGGTTCTGGAACGCCGGGCACATCCTCGGCGCCGCGTCCATCGAGGTCGAGGTCGCCACCGGGCAGCGCGCGCCACGGGTCAGCCGTCTGCTGTTCTCCGGCGACATAGGGCCGGAGCACAAGCTGTTCCACCCCGACCCGGAGGCGCCGAACAATTTCGACTACGTCTGTTGCGAGTCGACCTACGGCGGGCGCAAGCGTACCGACGCGACGCCCGAAGAACGCCGCGAGATCCTGGCCCAGGAAGTCCAGGCGGCGCTGAAGCGCGGCGGCAACCTGCTGATCCCGGCCTTCGCCGTGGAGCGCACGCAGGAGCTGTTGCTCGATCTCTCGATCCTCTTCGACAACGGCACGCTGCCCAAGGTGCCGGTGTTCCTCGACTCGCCGCTGGCCATCAAGGCGACCAAGGTTTTCGCGAAGAACGCCGCCCTGTTGGAAGATACCGATAGCGTCCCGGATCTCTTCCAGCGCCCCAACATCCGCTTCACGGAGTCGGTGGAGGAAAGCAAGATGATCGCCCGCTTTACCGGCGGGGCCATCATCATCGCCGGCAGCGGCATGTGCGATGCCGGCCGCATCCGTCATCACCTGAAGCAAAATCTCTGGCGCCCGGGCGCCACCGTCATGCTGATCGGCTATCAGGCCCCCGGTACGCTCGGCAGCTTGCTGTCGCGCGGCGTCTCGGCGGTAAAAATCCAGGGCGAGGATCTGCGGGTGAAGGCGACGATCCGCCAGCTCGACGTCTATTCCGGTCATGCCGACGGCGACCAACTGTTGGATTGGTTGCAACAACGCCTGCCGGTCAAGGCGGCGATTTTCCTGACTCACGGCGAAGAGCAGGGCTTGGAAGCTCTGCGCGAGGGGCTCGAAGCTGCTGGGGTGCCGCCCGAGCGCATCATCATTCCTCAGCTCGACGACGTGGTCGACCTTTTGGCCGGCGAGAGCAAGGTGCAGTTTCGTCCGGTGCCGCACCGCTTGCCGAGAGAGTCCCTGCGCGGCTTGGACTGGCACAACGACCTCGCGCAGTTTTCGCTCTCGCTGCGGGACAGGCTGGACGAGGCGGCGGACGACAAGGCGCGGCGGGTCATCCTGCGGCGTGTGCTTCGTGCGCTGGAAGGCAAGACTAAGCGCTGAGGCCGATCCCAGGTGCTAGCCGCCGCTTTCGCCGTCTGTGCCGGCGCTCCCGCTTCTCCGCGTCTCTATCTCGTCCAACAGCTTCATCGAGGCCTTGATCACCTGCTCGATCATACGGTGAGTGCTGCTCATGCTGTCGAGCAGGCTGTCGGCATCGACGATCGACAGCCGATGCGTGGCGGCGGCCCTCAGGGCGCTGGCTTTTGCTTCCTGATAGAGTCGCTCGAAGTCCAGGCTGGCGGCGTAGAGCCGCGCGCGCCAGTAGTCTTCGTAGCCGACTTCGGCGCAGATCGTCAGGCAGGCCTGCGCTGCCGCCAGCATGTCTAGTACGCTTGCCTGAATGTCTTCGTCCGCAAGCCGGTGCCCGGCAAGACTGGTGTCGTGAGTTTCCGAGAGCAACGTCGCCGCCTCGTCGAGATAGCGGCTGATGCGCAGCAGACGGGCCAGGGACTCCGCGACTTCGCGGGACATGCCTTCCATGCGCAGATCGACGACGAAGGCCGCTACCGTCTGGCCGAGTTGAAAGATCGCCTGCGCGTGACTCTCGATCAGCAGGGCGCGGTCCTTTTGTCCGGCGATGGCCGCCAGGGCGGTGCCGCAAACCAGGTCCTGCATGCGGCGCAGTTCCTGTTCCAGCGCCCGCACCGCAAAGGCCGGGGTTGCGGCGACGGTCCGGTCCAAATGCCGCGGGCGGCTGATGTCTTCCTCGGCGGTGGTGAAATGGCGCTGGAGAAAGTTGGTGAGCCGGCCGACGAAGGGCAGCATCAGGGCGACGCCGAGAATGTTGAAGAGCGTGTGAAACAGCGCCAGAACGATGACCGGTTGATGCGCCAGGCCGAGCAGGTCGCCCAGCGCCTCGGTGCTCCACAGCAGGGCCGGCAGGATGACCAGCGCGATGACGCCGGTGCAGAGGTTGAACAGAATATGACCCGCGGCGACCCGCTTGGCGTTGGGGGTGGCGCCGATCACGGCGAGGGCCGCGGTGGAAGTGGTGCCCACGTTGGCGCCGATGATGGCGGCGGCAGCGGCGCCGAGGCCGATGGCCGACTCGCTGGCCGCCGTCAGGATCAGGGCGATGGCGGCGCTCGACGACTGGGTCAGGACCGTCGCGACCAGTCCGATCAGGGCGAAGAGGGCGATGCCGCCAAGCCCCGCGCCGGCCGTGGTCAGGGTCGCGGTACCGAAGATCGTGGCGACTTCCGAGAAAGCTCCCTTCAGGATCGCAAGACCGAGAAAGAACAGGCCGAAACCTGCGAGCGCTTCGCCCAGGCCCGCCAGCTGCTTGTTCCGGACGGCGATGCGCAGGCCGACGCCCAGGGCGATGATCGGCAGGGCAAAGGCTTCGATCTTGAAGCCGAAGCCGACGATGCTGACCAGCCAGCCGGTCATGGTGGTGCCGACGTTGGCGCCGAAGATGAGGCCCAGGGAATGGCGCAACGAAAGCACACCGGCGTTGACGAAGCCGATGGTCGCGACGGTGACGGCGCTGGACGACTGCACCAGCGCCGTGACCAGGGCGCCGACCGCCACACCGCGCAGCGGCGAGGAAGTCCAGACCTCCAGGGAACGCTTCAGGCGTTCGCCGCCGAAGACCTTGAGGCCTCCGGTCATCATCGCCATGGCGAGCAGGAATATGCCGAGTCCGCCGGCGGCGCTAAGGGCTGGGCCTATGTAGTCGTTCATCGGTCTACCTTGGTTGCGCTTCGATGGTCGCGCAACAAGGCAGTGGAAGTCTAGGCGCCTTCGGGAACCGCGATGTTGTCGATCAGGCGCACCGAGCCCATCCAGCCGGCCATGAAGAGCCGCGCCGGGCGGTCCAGCTGAGTCATCTCTTCAAGGGTCTCGCTGCAGCGCAGCTCCAAGTAGTCGAGCTTCTCGATGCCGGCCTTTTCCAACTCGGCCCGGCCCCAGGCGAGGATTGGCCCGGCAGGGCCGCCCTCGCCGGCAAGCCGCCCGGCCATCGCCGTAAGGCAGCGATGAATCGCCGGCGCCTCGGCGCGCTGTGCCGCCGTCAGCTGCGCATTGCGGGAGGACAGCGCCACGCCGTCGGCGTCGCGCACCGTCGGCACGGGGACGATTTCGACCGGAATATCCAGATCGCGGGCCATGCGCCGGACGATCAGCAGCTGCTGGTAGTCTTTTTCGCCAAAGTAGG
>PJEL010002431.1_pt1 | contig 17129 bp, 12 predicted proteins | sample 1853271 | NCBI WGS metagenome assembly PJEL01 (sample SAMN08108733, study PRJNA415343) | Invertebrate metagenome, whole genome shotgun sequencing project. | host: Globobulimina | place: Sweden: Gullmar Fjord | collected 2015-08
TTGTGCTCCCATCCAAGCTGTTTTGAATGAAACGCATTGTAATATCAGTAAATACAAAAGACTAACATTGGAGGGACTGGATCTTCAGTTCGAGCGGTGCAATGAACCACTGCAGCGTTAGTGTCTGCTTGTTAATCCATACCAGGTTCGGAACGCCAGAATCAAATTTAAATGAGTTTACAAAAAATCGGTTGAGTAAATCTTGGTGGGATATATCAGCACGATTAGTGCCGTTTTTCAGAAAAATAAAATTATTTAATATAAACAGATGAATAGAGCACATTTTGGAGGGCAGACAAAGTGAGGGTGATTGAGATATATCTCTATTTGGAGAATTTTCTACAGTTTTCGTTTTTACAAAATTTGAGAAATTTGTCATGATACAACTATCACAGAAAAATAATTGAAAGCCTGAAATCGACGCTTAAATTAAGGAATTTTATGCAGGTCTCAAAAAAGTCCAGCGAACTGCTGGCAAAAGCAGCACTGTTTAATGGTGTTTTTTCTATTGATTGGCTGCTGAATCTGTCAGATATGAAAGTTTCCCAAATATTAACGATTCTGGATGATAATGTCCGGTCTGGTATATTAAAAGAGGAGACATCAGGCCTCTTTTGCTTCGTTAATGATGAAAATCGGGAGTCATACATCGGGATTTTTTCCGAGACGGAAAAAGAGAAAATGCATCGGAGGATTATTGATATTTTCACGGATGAGACTTTAAGGGACGAGCAATCTGCAATCACGCTTTCTCGTCACCTACTTCATATTTCGAATGATCTCGATGGATGTCAATGGTTGATTGAAGCTGGCGATCTATTTTCCGAAGAGGTAAAATACAAAGAAGCGATCCAGTGCTATGCCAAGGTGATTCGGGATCTGGATCAGGTTAGCCATGCTGAAGCGGATCTTTTGTACATTGAGACCGTTAATAAATATATGAATCTTTTTTCTGTCAGGATCGATAGTAAATGGGCCACAACAATCCTTCAGAATGCTCTGATACGTGCCGAATCCATCAACAATAACGGTTTTCTTGCTATCCTCAACATGCACATGGCGGTGAATCAATGGCAACGCGCCAATTTTAAGAAATCAAAATCACATTATGATCGAGGCTGGACTGCAGCCCAGAGTGTTGAAGATCCGAAACTCCTGAAATCAATTTATACACTGAGTGCTTTTTTCTACTACTTACAGGGGCGTTTCCAGGATACGATCAATGAGTACGAAAAATCAGTTCAAAATGTTGAGAAATTCCCTGAGGATACCTCTTTACTGTTTGCCATTGCCGCCATTGGTCGTTCTTATTCAGCTATTGGCCAGGCAAATCAGGGACTGGGAATGCTGGATGCCATTCGAAAACACTGTGTTAAGATCAACCAATTGCAGGTGGCGGAATGGGCTGTTTTACAGATAGGATACATTCTCAAGGGAATCGGCCGTATCGACGATGCTCATAAGCTATTGTCGGATCTGGGAGAAGAGACAATCAAATCCGGTGATGCTCGGCTCAAGGAAGATTTAAAATTGCTTCAGGCCTTGGTTTACTACTGGAAAGAGAATAAAGAGTCTTCAGTCACACGTCTCAAAGAGTACTTCAAAATAGTAGAAGAGAACGAAGCGTTGGGCATACCGACATCCTCTTATGGTTTTATGCTGCAAATCTGCTGGGCGATGGAACTGGAAAAGTATCCGAGGATTGATGATATTTCGCTGGAGGAAGCAGTTAATCAATCCATCAGTGGGGAGAACACATTTTACAAGGGTTATGGTTTCAGATACAAGGCCCTGCTGCAGAAGCAAAATAATCAATCCCCTGATGAGATTTTAAAGACCTTGAACCTTTCTCTAAATTGTCTTGAAAAATCTGGACATCGTCTGGCTATCGCCCGGACTCGGATTGAGGTCGCTCGTCAGTACCTGGCTAAAGGGGATGAGAAGATGGCCCGTAAAGAAGCAAAAAAATCGGCTGGTACCATTCTCTCCCATAAAGAGTTGCATTTCCCCGATGATTTGAAGTTTCTGATCAAAGACATCCATATTACGGACAACTTGCTGGAGGAAATTTTGAAACTGGGGCAGGAGATCACCACTATCCGCAATACCAAGGATATTGAAAAACATATTATCCTGACCGCAATTCAGGTGACGGGTGCAGAACGGGGGGCCATTTTTCTGCTGGACAGTGAACGTCACCCAGGAGAGTTCTTGTTGCGGGCGGCAAAAAACCTGACTGAAGAGGATATCAGGCGTACTGATTTCAGGGAGCAGTTGGATATGATGCAGAAGGTGGTAAATTCGGGAAAAGGGATTATTAAAAAATTAGATTCCGCAGAGCGACAGAACAATATGCCGTACAATGTACGTTCATATATCTGTGTACCAATGATTATTAAAAACGAAATTATCGGAGTGCTCTATTTTGATAACCGATTCCTTGCCTCAGCTTTCAAGCAGTCGGATCTGGACATGTTTACTTATTTCGCTGCTCAGACGGCTATTGCGATGGACAATGCAGAGGCTTATGACGAAGTGCAGCGTCTGAATAAAAAACTGAGAAAGGAGAGCCAGTACTATAAGGAGCAGCATCTCGAAAGTCTACGGTTTGATAAAATTATTGGTGAAAGCCCGGTTATTCTGACGCTTCTAAATAAGGTCATTCAGGTAGCGGACACCGACACCACCGCGTTGATTACGGGGGAAACCGGTGTGGGGAAGGAATTGGTGGCCCGCACCATTGTGGACAAAAGCCCTCGATCTGACAAACCCTTCATCTCAGTGAATTGCAGCGTTTTTTCCGAAACATTGATTGCCAGCGAACTCTTCGGGCATGAAAAAGGGGCTTATACAGGTGCAAATGAGAAGAAGGCAGGGCGGTTTGAGTTGGCGGATGGCGGAACTTTGTTTCTGGATGAGATTGGCGATATTCCGATGGAAGTCCAGGTTCGGCTGTTACGCGTCTTGCAGGTTCAGGAGTTTGAACGTGTCGGCGGGACCAAAACACTGCATTCGGATTTCCGATTAATTGTGGCAACCAACCAGAATCTTGAAAGCATGGTCAAAGCCGGAACGTTTCGGGAAGATCTTTTTTATCGGCTTAATGTTTTTCCAATTCAGGTGCCCCCTCTGAGGAAAAGGAAGGAAGATATTCCACCCTTGGCATTCCACTTTCTGAAAACCATCTGCCAGAAAATGGGAAAGAACTATACGGAGATTCTCGAAAGTGAAATGGAAAAACTGGTGAATTACAATTGGCCGGGCAACGTCAGGGAATTGGAAAATGTAATTGAACGTGGTGTCATCATGAGCGTGAAATCCGATTTCAGGGTTCCGGAACTGAAAAACGAACAGCAGAGTGAGGGAATTAATAATGTAGAAATGACCTTGGTTGAAAACGAAAAACGGCATATACTCTGGGCATTGGAGAAAACAGGTTGGAAAATCAGCGGACCAGGTGGAGCCGCCGAATTATTGGATATCAACTATGGCACCCTGCGATCACGAATAGCCAAACACGGAATTAAAAAGAAAACCCAGGCATTGGAAATTTAGTGGACTTTTTCAAATTGTTCAACAATCAATAATATTTTTGTAAATGACCCAGGTTAGTTTGAATTTGAACTCATTCTCGGGCAACGCGTTTCCCTAGTACAAACCGGAAACACTGGGCGGACTTCCATGTCTTCCTCCGAGCCATAACCGATTAATCACGCACCAACCAGGGCCTGGCCGGAGTAAAACTTGAAATCTGATAAAATTGTTTTTATTTTTATCAGAAAACTGGCGAAATCTTGGTAGATTAAGCATACTAACAGCAAGAGGAGATAAATCATGGCAAAGAAAACGAATAAGGTGATTATCAGTTGTGCGATGACCGGTGCGATTCATACCCCGACCATGTCCGATTATCTGCCTATTACACCCGAAGATCTTATACGACAGGGTGTTGATGCAGCAGAAGCCGGGGCGACGATTTTACATTTGCACGCCCGGGATCCTGAGACAGGCATGCCTACTGGCGATCCGGATGTGTATTTACAATTTTTACCCAAACTGAAGGAGCAGTGTGATGCCGTGTTGAATATTACCACCGGAGGCGGCATGCATATGCAGTTGGCGGATCGATTAAAGCCGGCAATCAAGACCCAACCGGAAATGTGTTCACTGAATATGGGATCGATGAATTTCGGGCTCTTTCCGGCGGCTCAAAAATACACGACCTGGAAACATGATTGGGAAAAGCCTTACCTGGAAGGGACTGACGATTTTATTTTTCGAAATACATTTAAGGACATCGAAGGGATTGTCAAAACACTGGGCGACGGATATGGTACCCGCTTCGAATATGAATGTTATGATATTGGTCATCTCTACAACTTGGCTCATTTTCTGGACCGGGGAATCGTTAAACCGCCGCTTTTTGTACAGTCCATATTTGGAATTCTGGGAGGAATTGGTGCGGATCCGGAGAATCTGATTTTTATGAAAAATACGGCAGATCGACTTTTCGGTGATGACTATATCTGGTCGGTACTGGCTGCAGGCAGGCATCAGATGTCTTTTACGACCCAGGCTGCGCTGCTGGGTGGTAATGTCCGGGTTGGGCTGGAAGACAGCCTTTATCTGGGAAAAGGTGTCGTTGCCAAAAGCAATGCGGAGCAGGTCACCAAGATTCGTCATCTATTGGAAAACCTCTCTCTGGAAATCGCCAGCCCTGATGAGGCGCGTCAAATGCTGAATTTGAAGGGAGCTGAGAATGTCGCGTTTTAATATTGGAAAACTTTTCTGGACATCGATATCTGAAAAATGAGATTTATGATTGAAAGGGACTTTTTAGAATTTGGTTTTTAACAAAGGGTCGGCTAATAAATTAATTCACATTCTATTTGCAAAATGTCCAGCTTTTAGGACCATTGTAAATAGAAGGTGGAGTTATTTTTTAACGATCCCCAAGGACTAAAAGTTGTTGATGTGAAATTGAAGCATAAAGAGAGGAGAGCTTGATGGAAAATGATATGGAAAATGAAATGGAAAATGCGGTGAAATTTGAAGATGTAATTAAAAGACAACGGATCACTAAACCCGATGTTGAGCACATTATTGTCACATTAAAAAAGCTGCCGCATGAACATCTGATTGAATATGTCGAGTTTCTGGAGCGAAACTGTCCGAAGAAACTGGGTAAAAGAGTTGGTGATGCTATTTTGACAAAATTAGGCATTGATGATCGCCCCTTTATCAAAAAGTACGCACCTAATATTACTTCCAGACAGGTGGACCGTCTGGAACGCTTGATTGAAGCAAAATCAGACCGCTTGCTTGATGTCTACCTGCATATTCTGATGCCGAATGAAATCATTACTGAGTTTGTGTTGTTGAAAGGAAAGAAGTTGAATGAAGAGTATCATGGTCATTTTCACAACGCTCTGGATCTGATCAAGCTGGCTGTTGAAATAAATGAAGTGAAGGATCCGGAAGATCTCTTCGATACCTTTGTGAAGATAGAAAATGACTATTATGAGAATAATAACCCGCCGGTAGATGTCAACACGTTCTACAAACTGGTTATTCCGATGCTCAGAAGATATTCGGTCAAAAAAGGCCCTGAAGCATTTTATGAGTTACGAGATAAAACCATTAAAGAACTCAGGAAACATGGAGTGACACCGGAACACCTTTCGATCGAAATATTGAATCGACGGGGCCGACACCGTTCAAAGCAACCCGCAATGGACGACTTCCACGAAGTCGACTTTTGTTGATCAATCTGCAATTATATACTCATGCTCACATTTCCAAACATATTAACCATTGGATCCGCTGGCAGGAATGCCGGAAAAACCGAGTTTGCCTGTGAATTGATACGCAAATACCGCAGACGAGAAACGGTGATCGGGGTCAAAATAACGACAATCGTCGAAGATAGATCGTGTCCGAGAGGAGGTGATGGCTGTGGGGTTTGCAAATCCTTTACCGGGAAATATTCCATTACAGAGGAGCGGGATGGACCGGCTGGAAAAGACACGGTCAGGATGATGGAAGCGGGTGCGGACAGAGTGTATTGGCTGAGAGTACGAAAAAAACATTTGAAAGAGGGCGTTTTTGCCTTATGCCAACTGCTCGATCCGTCCGCATGTGTTATTTGTGAGTCAAATAGTGCTCGTCATGTGTTGGAACCGGGATTTTTTATGGTAATGAAAGAACTGAAGTCCCGGGTCATAAAAAAAACCTGCCGTGACGTGCTCAAATATGCGGATAAGGTAGTAACCTTTCATGGTTCCGGATGGGATATGTCACCGGAGGATGTTACGTTTGCAGCCGGAAAATGGTCATACCAGGAATTTGCCACCGCAGTTGTGCTGGCGGGAGGAGATAGCCGCCGTATGGGCCGGGATAAAAGCCTACTGCTAATCGATGGAAGACCCATGATCGAACACATCATGGATCAGCTTAGACATAATTTCAAACATCTCGTGATCAGCGCAAATGATGTTGAAAAATTTGACTTCCTCAAAATCCCAGTGGTTTCCGATCAAAAACCAGGTGTAGGCCCGTTAATGGGTCTCCTTTCTTCTCTCGAAAAATCCCAGACGGATTATAATTTTGTAACAACTTGTGATGCACCTGATATTAATTTTCCTATTGTCAGAAAGATGTTACAAACAGCTAAGGATTTTGATGCAGTTATTCCAATGACAGGTGTCGGTCTCTACGAACCCCTTTTTGCAGTATATCGCAAAAGTGTAATTGACCATTGCCATGAAATCATTGCAGCGGGTGAAACAAAGATTTCAAAATTATTTGATCGAATAAACATTAAGTATCTTCCGCTTGACCAGCCCAACTGGTATAAAAATATCAATACCCCGGCAGACTATGACGAATATACTTTTGGCCATAGCGTACCTGAAGAGGGATTCCCCTTCCTACCCACCTTCAACACAGGAACAGAGGGTTTCTAAAAAATTATCAAGTCCCATGTGAAACTGTTTTAGTTTATCAGAACCTGCCTATCACCAGCTATTTTTCGGCTGCTTTTCGAGATAAGGAGATTAAGAAATGACGGTAAATGATGATATCAGGACGGTACGAACCGCTTGTCCCGCTCATTGTGGCATTGATGCGTGTGGAATTCTGGCGCATGTCAAGGGAGATCGCATTGTCAAATTGGAGCCCGGAGAGTTTCCGAATCCGAACGACCGACGGATCTGCCTGCGTGGGCTTTCTGCCCTGGATGTCACTTACCATCCGGACCGATTGAAGTATCCTCTAAAAAGGGTTGGAAAACGTGGCGAGGGGAAATTCGAACGGATCTCCTGGGATGAAGCCTTTGATGCGATTGTGGATAATTTTAAGAAGATCGCAGACAAACATGGTTGGCAATCAATCGGCTGGGCTCCAGGAGGACCGGGTGCTGGGACAACCAAATTCGGTGGATATCTCAGGCTGGCCAGTTTAACCCAGTCGACTCGTATCAGCGCCTGGGGTTACGGTGACTCAGGCATGCCTTGTGGCAGTCGAGTGCTATTCGGAACCCATACCCCTTTTGCCCTGCTAACGACACAGCTGCCTGCAAGTAGTACAGAAGGCGGCCTGGTCATTGCCTGGGGAACCAACCCGGCGGAATCACAACCGTTGAACTTGATGCGGCCGGTAATGGATGCAAAAGCGAAAGGTGCCAGACTGGTTGTTGTTGATCCAAGGTTCACCGTGACGGCGTCGAAAGCGGATGTATATCTGGGCTTAAAACCGGGAACGGACGCAGCTCTGGCTCTGGGGTTAATGGATGTTATTTTTAAAAAAAGTCTCCATGATGTCGATTGCATTACCCGGCAGACGGTAGGACCTTTCCTGGTTAGGAAGGATACAGGGAAGTTTATGCGGGGAATAGATGCCGGAATCGGAGAAATTAATGATTACATTGTCTGGGATAAGCAGGGGAACGCTGCTGTATCATCTGACGGTTCTGATGTAACACCCGAAATCACAGGTACCTATACAGTCAATGGCATTGAATGCAATCCCTCCTTCCAGCTTTTATCAGATCTGGCCGGGGAGTATTCTCTTGAAAAAACCGCTTTTATCACGGGCGTTGCGGCGGATACGATTCAGAAACTCGGGCTAGCTATCGGGACGGCAAAAGCAACCACATTTTTAACTCATATGGGCTTAAGCCGGACTTACCATGGGGATATCTCCATGAGGGCTATGGGGACCTTAGCTGCGGTGACCGGAAACGTAAACTCCGCTTTTGGTTCCGGTCACCGACCTGCTACACTCAACTGGAAACCCTTTCTGCACACCATTCCTGAGAAACCCTCCTATTCAAGACTGGGTATTCTGAACCTTTATAAGTCTGTTATTTCGGGGAATCCATTCCAAGTAAAAGCCGTTTTTTTTGCTTTTCTGAATTTTCTAAACCAGTGTGTTAACAGCAATAAAATTATCGATGAACTGTTCCCCAAGCTGGACTTGATCGTGGTGGCCGATCTGTTCATGACAGACACAGCCCGCTATGCTGATATTGTCCTGCCTGCCGCAAGTTTTCTGGAGTTTTCGGATTTCCTGCCCTTTCCTTACCCTTACGTTCAGCTCCAGCAAAAGGTTATAGAGCCGCTTTACGAATGTAAATCCGACGTCGATATTGCATCCGAGCTGGGTAAAAGACTAGGGTTTGAGGAGTACTTTTCTCAGGGTGAAGAGGGATTTATTGATATTCTTCTTGACCCGGAAAACTCATCGATGCAGGGAATAACTCAGGAGAAGTTGAAAGAAGGTGCTATGTTGTTGGATTTCATTGACCTGGGGGGAGAAAAGATCGATGTGGCATATTCGACACCATCCGGAAAAATGGAAATATATGCTGAAAACCTGTATGAGGTCGGCCAGGCGCTACCCGGTTACCTGGCGCCATACGAAACCCCACTCACACCGGAGAAGGGGAAATACCCCCTGGCGTACGTTCAAGGCCACCATCGCTTTCGACACCATTCCAGCTTCGCAAATGTCCAATCCTTGCTAAAACTGAATCCGGAACCCCAGGTTGATATCAATCCAATAGACGCTGGAGCACGTAATATTGCTGATGATGACTGGGTAACCGTATTTAATGATCGGGGCCGGGCAACCCTTAAGGCCAGGATAACAGAAGGGGTAGTCCCCGGTACGGTGAACATTTACCAAGGGTGGTGGGGCGATCAGTTCAAGGAAGGGGCTTTCAATGCATTGACCCACGATGTCGTCAATCCTGTCCAGGCGGCTGTTTTTGAACCGAATATGCATATGAATGACAACGCTGTCGAAGTCGTAAAATACAAGGAGGTGCCGAAGTGAAAAAACGATTGGGATTGGTGTTTGATCAAGAGCGTTGTATTGGATGTGATACCTGCACTGTGGCCTGCAACAAGGAACATGAACAAGCGGAAGGGAATTGGATTCAAGTGGAAACTCAAAAAGTAAAGATTAAGGACACCCCGGAAGGGGTCTTTCCAAATCTGACCATGAACTTCCTGCCCCGGACCTGTATGCACTGTGATAATCCATCCTGTGTGAGTGCCTGCCCGCTTGAGGCACTCGTTAAAAGAGATGATGGTCCGGTAGTTGTAAATGGTGATCTATGTGATGGCTGCAAAGTGTGCATGGATGAATGTCCCTATGATGCCATTATCTTTAATGAGGAAACAGGGATCGTGGAGAAATGCAATCTTTGCATCCATAGGCTTGATGAAGGCCTTGATCCATTTTGTGTCATCTGTTGCGAAGGACAAGCCATCCATTTCGGTGATTTCAATGATTCCGAAAGCAGTGTCTTCAAAATGTTGTCTGACAAGGCGGGCTTTTATCTGAATCCGGAATCTGGCACTCAGCCGGTAGTTTGTTATTGCCCACCGCTCGACAAGAAGAAGTTATAAAAAAGCTTTTCCAATATACTTACAGAATGGAGAAAAATGACGACTCAAAAAGATGTTGAACAGATCATCGGAGACTTTATAAAGAATTCACCCGAAAATACGATGGAACTGGATTCGGGTGAACCATCCTGGGAAGAAGCTATCGTTGGGGTTGCAACTGGTGCTGATCCGCTTTTTGAAAGTTACAAAGAACATGTGGGTGAGTTTCATTTGACCCCTGCAGAAGTCTTTAATCTTGAATATGAGAACAGTCCGGCAAGTCCCGAGGAGCTGACAGTAATCACCTGGGCGCTTCTGCAACGGGAAGTCACCCGCAAAGACAATAGTGCAGAAGATTATTATCCGGCGGATCGCTGGGTGGCGGCCAGATTTCCTGGAGAAGCTTTTAACGAGAAGCTACGCCAACATGTGGCTGATGAGTTGAAGAAGCGGGGGATTGATGCAATGGCCCCCATGTTGACCCCACACTACCAGTTGCAATTTACTACAAAAATATTCTATGCCTCAAACTGGTCTGAACGACATGCGGCTTATGCAGCCGGGCTGGGAACTTTCGGCTTGTGTGACGGCCTGATCACATATAGAGGAAAAGCCCATCGGGTAGGAACTGTTGTGGCCCGGATGCAGATCCCGCCATCGCCGAGACCGTATAAAAGTCACAATGAATATTGTCTCTACTATACGACAGGTAAATGTATGTCCTGTGCCAAGCGCTGTCCGGTTGATGCTATTACAGAGGAAGGGCATGATAAGGAACTCTGTTGGGATCATGCTGTGGTCACCTGCGGTAAATATGTTTCGGAAAAATTCGGGTTTCAAGGTTATGGCTGCGGACTATGTCAAACAAAAGTACCTTGCGAAAAAGGAATTCCAAAAGGAATCAAACGAGAATTGCCATGCTGAAGGATCACTCCCCCTTTTCGCTGTTCGCCGAGTGGTTTGCAGAGGCTCAGCAACTTGCTGTTAACACGCCTTCCGCCATGGTTCTGTCCACAACTGATCAGGATGGACGCCCTTCCGCCCGCATTGTTCTATTAAAGGAGTGGGATAAAAAAGGGTTTGTTTTTTACACAAATTTCAAAAGTAGGAAAGCGGAAGAACTTGATGTTAATCCGCAGGCGTCACTGCTCTTTTACTGGGATGCTCTCGGCAAACAGATCCGGATAGAAGGAAATGTGGAAAGGACTGATAGAGAGAGTTCTCAGCAATATTTTCAGAGTAGGCCCCTGGAGAGCCAGTGGGGGGCATGGGCATCCTGCCAAAGCAATCCTCTGGAACGCAGATCTGTGCTTGAGGACCGTTATTCATATTTCCGGCAAAAATACGGAGATCAGGTGCCGTTGCCAGAATTCTGGGGCGGATACCTATTGCTTCCCGACTATTTTGAATTCTGGCAAAATGGCGAATCTCGGCTGCATCATCGTAAAACCTTCAAAAAGCAGGGAGACAATTGGGAAACCACCCTGCTCTTTCCATAGCTATTCATACAGCATACTCAAGAACAGCGTGGATAATTTGTATCCATAGTGTTTTTTTATCCTGTCAATCTGGCTAATTATTAACCAGTATCTGGACCTTTCCATTAGATTGATTATCAATATTGAAACCTGGAATCGATCTATTTCAGAAATTATTATTTATAAAAACAGCGTGTTGAATCTATTTTGCAATTTTGGAGGGCTGTTTGGCACATGACGTGCGATATAACCAAATAAGAGTTAAACATAAACCGATTGATTCGGTTTTTTAAAAACAAACAGGCAGAGGTTATTATGAAACAGTTAATTAAGAAAAGATTGGTGCTGGTAGTCGGAATGATTTTTCTACTTTCATCTTTTGCGATGGCGCAGGGATGGGGTCAAAAGGGGAACAGGGGACCTCAATTCGCCGGGCAACAGCAGGGATTTGGTCCGGGTCAGGTTCTACGAGAGCAAATGTATAATGCTAGAGTGGAAGTTTTAGATGAGTTATCTGAGCTGACCGCAGCTGAAATTGAAGCAAAACTTCAGTATAAACCACTTTGGGCGGTGATCGATGAAGCAAAAGTGGATTTTCCAACTTTTCAAACCAAATTGCATGACAAGAGAAAAGATATTATTGGTCAGGCAGTTACGGATGGGAAACTGACCAAGGAACAAGGCGATTTTATGCTAGAGAGAATGGCAAACGGACCAGGTAAAGGTGGTAGAGGTTTCGGAAGAGGCCGGGGTCACGGACCCGGATTTGGCAGGGGATTCTGTGGTGGAAACCGCTAGAATTATTAAGTAAAGCCGCACAGAAAAATCAGAATTTTTCTGTGCGGCTTTTTTTGTGTTTTTAATGGTTCAATCCTCTTGCCCCAGGATTCGATACTTCATACGCGTAATCCGTCCTGATCTCTTCAGTGGCGACCAACGTTCTGTTGGTCGCCACAATCTCACACCTTTTTTCGGCAGTCTGAATCTGGATCACAGATGGTTCTTAATTTGAAAGTGGAGGAGAAGTGTTATATTTCGCACTTTTAGTGACTCCTACGATATCTGAATATTTTATAAATAACTGAATTTATGAAATATCAAATGCGGTTTTGGCATGGCACCATTCTTGCGAACCTGTAGCTGATTTGAAAAACGTAACAGTGATGGTTGGAATGGCTTGAACTACCAAAAAAAATCCGTTTGAGTTATTGTACAAAGATAAACATGCAGAATAAAATTGTACCCACTCAAAGAGATTGTAAGCTGTTGAGTTTGTTGCCCCGGCCTCCCCGTAAATTTCCAAGGCGGTTTTATCGAGGCAGGTTTGACGTTTACCTTGAGTGCGGATTGGGTTGCGGGGGCGGCATTTGTTTCCGATATGGGTGCCTGCCTTTGGGGATACCGAAAGGGATGTTTTGGTTCTTAGCGCCCCGTTGGTTGCCTCAAAGTCATTCAAACGATAATAAACGGACGGAGTGTTATGTTAGACACTGATTTTTGCTTTAAAGATGCTTCAGAAATAGCGGATTTGGTAGCCCGTCGGGAGGTATCAGTCAAGGAAGTGATGGAGGCCCATCTACGTCAGATAGAAGCCGTCAATCCCAAAGTCAATGCGATTGTTACTTTGTTGGCTGACAGCGCACTTGAAAAAGCGATGAAGGGGGACCAGTTCCTGGCTGAAGGTGGCAAGGCGGGACCTCTCTTTGGCCTACCGGTAGCCCATAAAGACCTGATCATGACTAAAGGAGTGCGGACTACCTATGGCTCACGGTTGATGAAGGATTTTATTCCGGAAAGCGATGATATTCTGGTGGAACGCCTAAAGCGTGCTGGGGCTATTGCAGTGGGGAAAACCAACACACCCGAATTTGGTGCCGGATCGCAGACGTTTAACGAGGTTTTTGGTCCAACCCTGAATCCCTATGATATTACAAAAACCTGTGGTGGAAGTAGCGGTGGAGCAGCTGTGGCGCTGGCCTGCGGAATGGTGCCGCTTGCGGATGGTAGTGATCTGGGGGGATCACTGCGAAATCCAGCCGGGTATTGTAATGTAGTTGGGTTCAGACCATCGCCGGGGCGCGTGCCATCCAACTCTGCCATGGGATGGAATGCCATGGCGGTTGAGGGACCGATGGCACGGACAGTAGAGGATGTGGCTCTGTTTCTGAGTGTGCTGGCCGGATTTGATGCCCGTTCTCCGATATCCCTCCAACAACCGGGCAGCCTTTTTCGTGAATCACTGAAAAGAGATTTTAAAGGTGCTAAAATCGCCTGGAGTTCAGATTTAGGGGGCTTACCTGTTGATCCACGAGTGACGGCAGTACTTGAAGCGCAAAGGGCAACCTTTGAGAATCTGGGGTGTGTTGTAGAAGAGAATGTTCCTGATTTTTCTGAAGCGGACGAGATTTTTAATGTACTGCGGGCTTGGATGTTCGCTAATCTTCTAGGAGATATGGTAAAAACCCAGCGGGACATGTTTAAGGATACGGTGATTTGGAATGTTGAAAAGGGCTTGAAATTGAGTGCACAGGATGTGGCAAACGCAGAAGTCAAGCGAACGCAACAGTATCGGAATGCCGTAAAGTTTATGGAATCCTATGATTTTATGGTGATGCCAGTCAGTCAGATACCGCCGTTTCCAGTCACAGAACCCTGGGTGAAAGAGATAAATGGACAAAAGATGGGGACTTATCTCGACTGGATGCGTTCCTGTTCTTATGTAACTACCTTGGGGTTTCCGGCGATTTCTGTTCCTTGCGGATTCACGACAGATGGCCTTCCGGTAGGTGTTCAAATCGTAGGTCGTCATCTGGACGATTTTGGTGTGCTGCAGTTGAGCCACGCCTTTGAAGGCCTGACTCAATTTCACAACCAGAAGCCTGAGATTGCCTTATGATTCCCCAACAACCTTTGCATGGTATTCGTGTAGTTGATTTAACCCGTGTGCTGGCGGGCCCATACTGTACTATGATTCTTAAAAATCTGGGAGCTGAGATCATCAAGGTTGAGGCGCCGACGGGTGATGATGCCAGACAGTTTGGTCCTTTTATTGATGGCCAGCCTGAAAAATCAGCTTATTTTTACAGCATCAATTGTGGGAAAAAATCTGTTGCTTTGGATTTGAAAACAGAGGGTGGGAAGCAGATTCTGGCGGAATTGATTCGGAAAACCGATGTTCTGATCGAAAACTTCCGACCTGGCACTCTGGATCGATTGGGTTTTTCGAAGGCCCACATCAGGGAATTGAATCCTGATATCATTGATGCCAGTGCCAGCGGTTTTGGGCAGACAGGTCCCGATTCAAAAAAAGCGGCCTATGACTCAATCATTCAGGCACTTTCCGGAATTATTTCCATCACCGGGACCGAGGAAGGCGAAACGGTACGTGTAGGGACTTCTATTTCAGACATTATTACGGGTTGCTATTCGGCCATCGGTATTATAGCTGCACTGTTCCGACGGGAAAAGGGTGGGCCTGGTGCCAGCCTTGATGTTGCCATGCTGGACAGCACGGTTGCGGCGCTGGAAAATGCCATAGCTCGTTACCAGGTGTCTGGAGAATCTCCTGCACCGTTGGGGTCACGTCATCCATCCATTACACCTTTTGAAACGTTTAAGACTGGTGATGGAAAAATAATGATTGCTGCCGGAAACGACAAATTGTTTGCCTCCCTTTGCGACGTTATCGATAATCCCGGCCTGGCAGAGGACGAGCGATATGCTTCCAACCTGGCGCGAACAGAGAATTTTAAATCGTTACGGGAGGTAATCAATTCGGTTATGATTACCGACAATGCGGCGCACTGGTTGGAAAAACTGTCTGCCCGAAAAATTCCCTGTGGCAGGATTAATACTATTGAAAATCTCTTTCAGGATAAGCAATTGGCAGCCAGAAATATGCTGACACCCATCCAAGGGGAAGAGGGGTTCAAGATTGCCGGGAATCCGGTGAAGTTCACTGGAGAGGCTGACCAGATACTGTCTGAAGCGCCACCGCAGTTGGGAGAACATAACAATGAGATTTTGAAAAAACTCTTGGGATATTCTGACCAGAAAATTTCCGAATTGCTGCGGGACAAAGTACTGTTTGGCGGTTGAGTCCCTTTGAAAACAGGTTAATTTCATAGGGTTTTATAAAACTGCTGTCCGTGAACCACGAGATGATCTGCCTTAGGGATCGTTAAAAAATAACTTCACATAATCTATTTACAAAAGTCCTAAAAACACTGGACATTTTGCAAATAGAATGTGAACTAATTTTTGAGCCGATCCTTGGTTGGATCTCATTTTTAACAAGAATCAAAGTAACTATTCAGTATGTGTCCCACCGGTTCCACTCGGTTCCGAAACGTTGCTGAATAGATACGAATCAAACACATCAAAATGGAATATAAAAACCTGACTGTTGAACGAAATGGAGCCATTGCTGTGGTCACTCTTAATCGACCGGATCGGCATAATGCGCTCAATGTGGATTTATTGAATGAAATCGACCAGATTGCCAATGAGTTTAATGACGATGCCCAGACACGCGTCGTGATTTTTACCGGCAAAGGAAAGAACTTCAGTGTTGGTGCAGATCTGAAGGATCCTATAAAAGTTGCACAGGCTGAGGATACGCTGCTGCAGAAACGTCGCAATATGAAAGTGGGTCCCAGAATGTTGCGTAGTGTTTATGAAATGGATCAAATCACTATCGCCGCTGTGAATGGGTATGCTTTGGGCGGAGCCGCCTGTATTGCCAGTGCCTGCGATTTTCGCATCGGAGCAGAAAACTGCTTGATAGGATACCCTGAGGTCAGCCGGGCCATGAATCTAAGCTGGGTGGGTCTGCCATTGTGCGTTCATCTGGTGGGGCCGGCACGAGCCAAGAGAATGGTGATTTTGGCAAAAATGGAAAATGCAGAGACACTTGAAAAATGGGGGTTTTTGGATGAGGTCGTGCCAGAGTCCCAATTGCTTGATAAGGCACAGGAAATGGCAGCAGCATATGCAGCTCAGCCACCTATGGCAGTTCAGATGGTTAAACGAAGTGTGAATGCGATCACTTCTGCCTTAGACCAGTCTATCATGCATATGGATTCCGATCAGTTTCTCTATGCGACTTCCGGTGAGGATTTTCAGGAGGGCATCATGTCTTTTTTTGAGAAACGGTCTGCTGAATACAAAGGGAACTGAGCCCATTGTTTATTGAACCAGGAATTTGAGATTCATAAACGGTTATTTTACTTAGCAACCGTTAAAATTGATGGGAAACTGACCTGTTAATCATTGCCCATCTTAAAAAAAATCTGTATCAGGGAGATTAAGGCTGAGTACAGCCTTGATGTGTTGTTAAGGCTCTATGAGCGGACTCAAATAAATTGCGAAGGGAAAAATTGTTTGTCAAAAAATCTGTTGTATTATTGATTATATAAACTTGTTCGAGTTCCGGAGAAAGGAAAATCTCCTTTTTGAAAGGTTCTGATCAGCTGAAGAACACATCCCGGCTGGCTCTGAACTGTGTCAATTCAATAAAGACTTCGAGTGAAAACCCTTCCTGGATGTCATCATTGATCGCTTTAATGACCGATTTTTGCCAATTTGCATTCGCTTGCAGTGAAGCATGATACATAACCATTGGTGAGTGGGAATAGGCTTGTTTGTTTCAATTGAAATTCATTGAGACAGCCGCGTGATAATTAAACTGAACCTGGCCAATTTTTGATACTGGGTGATATATTATATGGAGAATAAAATGGATATCAACGATGTAAAG
>PJEL010002432.1_pt1 | contig 17129 bp, 20 predicted proteins | sample 1853271 | NCBI WGS metagenome assembly PJEL01 (sample SAMN08108733, study PRJNA415343) | Invertebrate metagenome, whole genome shotgun sequencing project. | host: Globobulimina | place: Sweden: Gullmar Fjord | collected 2015-08
AGGAGTTGATCCAAACAATGGTTTCTCAGGGAATTTTTCATCCAGATAACGAAGAATGGCGTCCCCTTCAGTAAGAACGATACCATCATCCATTTCCAAAGCAGGAATAGTGCAACGATTGTTTATTGCCATAAATTCGGGTTTGAGATGCTCGCCCTCACGGATATTGACCGGAACCGTTTCGATATCAATTCCTTTTTCGCCGATAAAAACACGAATACGTCTTGGGCTCGGTGGGCCAGCTAAATCATACAGTTTCATTTGATCCTCTAAAACTCTCTTTTAACTCAGCGCCTTGCCTGTGTTGTAACACATCCGACCAGTGAAAGGGAGAATGGAATAGGCGGATAACAATCAATTGATTTAGCTGGGGTTCCAGCCCTCTTTCCACTTGGCAAGCGGCAAGACATCAGCGGCTACGCCATTATTTCGAAACCATGAATCAATAACGTATATTTCTCTAGATCCATTCTCACGCAAAGAAGCCGAGAAATGTGGCCAGTCGAAAGCCCCGCCGCGACCAACGGTTCCATTAATTGAATGCCATTTGATAAGCTTCTCATCTTGCAAAAGAAGAAGAAGGGTCGTCGTATTCAGACTTTCATCGATGCAATCCAACTGCTTACTATTATTAAGGCCAGTGCGCCCCTTATCTGCTGATGTTCCAAATGCCGCACCAGCAATTTTTTCATACGCAGCAACGGATTTTGAAATATTTTTCCGTTCTTCAGCAGGTGTTTTTGCGGCAATAGACACCGCCTGTCTTACTTTACTCCATTCGACTTCAGACAAACTCAGTTCATCTCGTTTCAGGCACCCATGATGACTGCAATAGGTTATAGCGGTGGGTGTTGGGCGAGAAATTTTATATTCCGCCAGAAATGCATCGGGTTTGGAAACCTGACGATTCCCGGCGCAGCCGCCTAATAACAACAACCCTAATACCACACCGGATAACATGCGCATTCTCAATCCCGTCCCAACTGTTTTCGATAGCGTCTTTTATCACAATACCATGGACACAAATTGAGAAATAGCGAAAGACGGAACGAAAATCATCCCGCCACTTCCAAGTAATAGTTACCTTCATCATTTTTCTTCACATATCCGGCTGTAGGCGCGGCAAAATGAGTTCCAATGACAAGCGTATCGCTTTTTGACATCCTATCCAGCAAATCAGCACGGGTTGCCTTTGCTTTTTCTTTGTCATGATCTGCGCTACATGACCAGTCCAGACGCGCCATCTGGCAAGGATGATGAAGGGAATCCCCGGTAATCAAAGCTTCTTGCCCCTCGGATTGAATCCGAACGCTGACATGACCTGGCGTATGCCCCGGAGTGGACACCAACGATACCTCTTCGCATATTTGGTGGTCAACACTTACAAAATCGGCAAGGCCAGCCTCAATTATCGGTTCAACTGAATCTGCAACGACCTCTCCAAACTCTTCCTGACTTTCCTTTTGCCAATGCTGCCATTCAGTTTCGCCAAACAGGTATCGAGCATTTTGGAAAGTTGGTACCCATTTGCCGTCTTTAAGCATCGTGTTCCAGCCAACATGGTCGACATGCATATGTGTACATAATACGGTATCAATATCGTTTGGTGGATACCCCGCCGCTTCCAAATCGCTTAAAAACGTTGTCTGCAGATGGCTCCAGCTTGGTATTTCCCGCTCCTTATCATTTCCAATACAGGTATCGACAATAATTTTTCTGTGTCCCGTATCAATAATCAACGCATGGATACTCATGATTAATTTTCCCGCCTCTGTCATAAAATGAGGGGCAAGCCATTTGATCGGTAAAACGGCTTCTGGCGTCGCATCTGGTAAAATAAAACGCGTACCACCCGCCATTTCAATCTCAACAACGCGGGTGATTTTTACATTTCCGACTTGCCAACTATTCATCAGGACACCTTTTTATATTTTTGTTTTGGGGCGCAAAAGAAGCTTTTCATTAATCTTATGTGACTTTTCACAAACCTAGCAACCTTTCCCATGATTTAAAAAAGACCACTGTCAATTGACCTACCTTTTTAAAACAGGCAAGTTCCCCAGATCATCAGTATTATCCCAGGAGATTTTCGTTGCCATATATCTTCCCGCCACATCCAATTTCCGCCCTTCCAATAATTGGTGATGATAACGAGTTTCCCATTCGGCGCATATTCTGCGTTGGGCGGAATTATGCTGAACATGCGCTTGAAATGGGAGGCGATCCTACTCGGGAAGCTCCGTTCTTTTTCTCAAAACCCGCAGATGCGATTGTCCAAAACGATGCCACCATATCTTACCCGCAAGCTACGGAAAATTTTCATTTTGAAATGGAACTTGTAATCGCTGTTGGAAAAGAGGGAAAAGACATCCCCTTAGCAAGGGCATCTGATCATATTTTTGGATATGCGAGCGGTATTGATTTAACCCGGCGGGATCTGCAAAAACAAGCGAAGGAAAAAAGAAGACCTTGGGATAGCGCAAAAGGATTTGATCAATCTGCGCCTTGCAGCGCTATTACACCTGCAATTTCAGTAGGTGACCTGTCCGCATCCAAGATCTGGCTTGATGTGGATGGGATCCGAAAACAAGAAGCAGTGATTAGTGACATGATCTGGTCAACAGAAGAAATTGTCAGTCACCTGTCTGCTTTGTACATAATTATGCCAGGCGACTTAATTTATACAGGAACGCCAGCTGGTGTTGGCCCTTTAACGTACAAAAATACTATGGAAGGTGGAGTAGAGGGCCTGGAGAAAATACGGCTAACGATAGAATAACGAACGAATGACAGGTTTGTGACTAACTTTTAAAGAAATGCTTCCCACATATGGAGGTGAAGACCTCTGCGTTTTCCCTCTCAGAGGTTCTTTCAACCTATATGGAGATTAGTCATGAAAAGGACCTTATTCGGCGTAATTTTAGCGACAGCCTTGTCCTTTCAAGCATTTCCGGCAATATCAGGGTCTATCCAATCTACAATTGCTGCCTATGAAGCGGAAGATTGCGCCCCTGTGGTAGAGGATAAATTAAACTCACTCTCCATCAGCCAAGATCAAATCAAGCGAATTAATTACATCACCATACAATACAATCCGAGCAATGATGTGGAAATATACGAATATGAAAGCTGGATCAGTTTTGCGTCCTGCCCTGGAAATCTGGTCATAAAAATGGATAATGCCTGTTTTGTTAATAGGATGTACGCTCGAGGAGGATGTACCAAAAGCGGCGCCCTTATGAAATAAATCCCGCTATACTTGGCCTCGATTATCCAATCCGCCGGTTTCCACAATAAAACTGGCGACGTCAGCAACACCGTGCCCATCCTTGATATTGGTGAAACAAAAAGGGCGGTCACCTCGCATTTTTTTGGAATCTCTGTCCATTACTCCTAGATCCGCACCTACTAATGGCGCCAGATCTACTTTGTTAATGACCAACAAATCTGATCGAGTTATGCCGGGCCCACCTTTGCGGGGGATTTTATCCCCTGCAGATACATCAATTACATAAATGGTGATGTCAGCAAGTTCTGGCGAAAAGGTCGCGGCGAGGTTATCACCGCCAGATTCAATAAATATTAGTTCCAGATCCTCAAATCTATCGTTGAGATCTGCGACCGCAGCCAGATTGATGGATGCATCTTCACGGATGGCTGTATGAGGGCATCCACCGGTTTCTACACCGACAATTCGATCCGCTGACAACGCGCCGGATCGTGTTAAAAATTCTGCATCCTCTCGTGTGTAGATGTCATTTGTAATGACTGCGATGTTGAACTGATCGCGCATGGATTTGCACAATGCATCCGTCAACGCTGTCTTGCCTGAGCCAACCGGCCCGCCGATACCGACCCTAAGGGGCCCATGCGCTAACGTCATGATCTGAATAACCTCGTATATTGTGTTTCATGTTGTGTGGAGCACCAATCCACCATCAAGGTAGCGGTACCGATATCATCAATGGATGAAGCGAGAGCATCCTGAACTTGTCTCATAACAGCTTGCTCAAGCGCCACTATTGCCCTTTGTCCATCGGTTTGGCCAAGGGGAATAATCCGAACCGCTGCCGAAACCAGATTTGATACAAATCCATGTAAGAACGCTGTAAGCGTAGCCTCCAGTTCAACCATTTTGTCTGCAGACACCGTTGCTACAGCAATTGGGTAGATAAGAGGGCCATCCCAATGATGCTTTAGTGCTTTTAGACTGGCCGATTGGAAAACATCCTGGATCACTTTCTCAAACGCCCGCCCTTGCGCAGTTGTTTCCAGCTCCAACTCCTTTGTTGGTCGGCACGCAAATCCCAATTCAGCAATCTCCGCCAGCAACGCATAATTATTCCTAGACGCGGCCCGATACGCTTCTACTAAAAGAATGCTATCTGTTCGTCCAGATCCAAATTCCAGAATATCTGCAATCCACGGAATGAGCTGGCCAATTTCCTCAATAAACCCAGCCTCCACCGCATATTCGATGGCATGACTATAGGTATAGGCTCCAACCGGATAGGACGGAGACATCCAGGACATCAATTGATACAGACCATTAATGCTCATGCGTATGTCCTGCGTGATCGTGCCCCGAAGTTTCACCATGACCATAAGCGCCCCCTTCTGGATTAAAAGGGGCTTGCAACCGAACTGGTTTCGCACCAAGAATTTGCACCATTTCTTCAATCACATGATCCTTACGAATGCGAAGCCGATCTCCAAGCAACTGGGTCGGCAGATGACGATTTCCAAGATGCCACGCGACGCGGACAAGTTCGGCAGTGTTTGAACAGGTGATATCCACAACCTCTTCCGGCGCGGCTTTCACCTGAACACCATCGCCGGTATTCAGGATAAGAATATCCCCCTCCCTCAGAGTTGTGACTTCTGGCAGGTTCAATAAAAAGTCATTCCCCTGATCAATTTTCAACCGAATACGGCGGCGGCGGCGGCTGTCGAAATCAAGGGTCACTGTTCCTAAAATATCACCGGCAAATGGCTCCTTCGAGCTTATGTGTTTCAAAGCAGTCAGCATGATCAGTACATGAAATAACGTTGAGCCATGGGAAGCTCTGTTGCGGGTTCGCAACTAAGAATTTCCCCATCCGCTTTAACAATGTAGGTTTCAGGATCAACCTCGATTTGAGGTGTCGCATCGTTATGGATCATAGCTGACTTGCCAATACCGCTTCGCGTATTTTTCACAGGCAGAACATCTCGCTCCAAACCAATTGCTTCTTTGAGATTATTCACGATAGCTGCTTCACTAGCGAAACTTACAGAACTGGCGGTCAGACTCTTGCCAAAAGCGCCAAACATTGGGCGATAATGGACAGGTTGCGGTGTCGGGATAGAAGCATTAGGATCCCCCATTGCGGCCATGACAATTGTCCCGCTTTTAAGGATCAAGTCCGGTTTTACTCCAAAAAAGGCTGGTGACCACAGAACCAGATCGGCTAGTTTTCCCGCTTCGACGGATCCAACATACTCGTTAATTCCCTGAACAATGGCCGGATTGATCGTGTATTTTGCTATATACCGTTTGGCCCGAAAATTATCATTCTCCCCTGTCTCTTCGGCAAGGCGCCCTCTTTGTTTCTTCATTTTATCTGCTGTTTGCCAAGTGCGAATAAGAACCTCACCCACTCGACCCATCGCTTGACTATCCGAAGAAATGATAGAAAAAGCCCCTATATCGTGAAGAATATCTTCGGCGGCAATGGTTTCTTTTCGAATACGGCTTTCGGCAAACGCCACGTCTTCAGGAATATTGGGGTCCAGATGATGACACACCATCAGCATATCCAGATGTTCATCAATTGTATTAACGGTGAACGGCCGCGTTGGGTTCGTGGAAGAAGGGATCACATTTTCTTCACCGACCAGTTTGATAATGTCCGGCGCATGGCCCCCACCTGCGCCTTCTGTGTGAAATGCATGAATTGTCCGGCCTTTTATTGCAGCTATTGTATCTTCAACAAATCCGCTTTCATTTAGGGTATCAGAATGGATCAGGACCTGGACATCCATCTCATCGGCAACACTAAGGCAAGTATCAATCGCCGCCGGTGTGGTCCCCCAGTCTTCATGCAATTTCAAACCGCACGCGCCAGCTTCCACCTGTTCGGCTAATCCTTCGGGAAGGCTCGCATTGCCTTTTCCAAAAAAACCCAAATTCATTGGAAAGGCCTCCGCGGCTTGCAGCATTCTGGCAATATGAAACGAACCGGGCGTACAGGTTGTGGCGTTTGTTCCCGTCGCAGGCCCCGTTCCGCCGCCCATCATTGTGGTGATCCCGCTGGCAAGGGCTTCTTCTATTTGTTGAGGACAGATGAAATGAATATGCGCATCGATACCGCCTGCGGTAAGGATTTTCCCCTCCCCGGCAATCACTTCTGTTGCCGGGCCAATGATGATATTTACATCATCCTGAATGTCCGGGTTTCCCGCTTTGCCAATTGCATGGATTTTTCCGTCTTTCAACGCAACATCCGCCTTGACGATCCCCCAATGATCAATAATCAAAGCATTCGTAATCACCGTATCTACAGCACCGCCGGCGCGGGTCACTTGAGATTGTCCCATACCATCGCGAATAACTTTACCGCCGCCAAATTTCACTTCTTCCCCATAGGTCGTGAAATCTTTTTCAACCTCGATAATGAGATCCGTATCGGCAAGTCTCACTTTATCGCCAACGGTTGGGCCAAACATAGCGGCGTAACCGCGTCTTGAAATTTTTGCAGACATATTATTTACCCTCCAATGGGCCCATAACGTCCCCTCTAAATCCAAATATCTTCCGCTCGCCCCCAATAGCAACGATTTGGATGTCTCGGCTCTGACCCGGTTCAAACCGGATTGCAGTACCGGACGCTATATCAAGGCGGAACCCGCGCGCTTGCACGCGGTCAAAATTCAGTCCGCCATTAACCTCAGAAAAATGATAGTGACTGCCGACCTGAATGGGGCGATCCCCCGTATTGGACACTTTCAAAGTCCGTTTTTCTCGTCCAATATTCAGCTCAATCTCACCGTCTGCTGGGAATATTTCACCTGGTTTCATGATCGCCTCCTATCGAACGGGATTGTGAACGGTGACAAGTTTAGTGCCGTCTGGAAACGTCGCTTCTACCTGCACATCATCAATCATGTCGGCGATACCGTCCATGACGTCCGATTGGCTCACAACGGTGCCCCCTTCGCTCATTAAAGTTGCAACAGATTTACCCTCCCGCGCGCCCTCAATGACAAAATCACTGATCAGCGCAATGGTTTCCGGATAATTGAGTTTCACACCTCTCTCCAGCCGGCCACGCGCGACCATGGCTGCCACTGAAAGCAGCAATTTGTCTTTTTCCCGAGGTGTAAAAAGCATATCTCTTCCCTTTTCAAACTTCCCAAACGGCGGGCATTGGAACGGTTGCCCCAGCCAGTTCATTTCGCAAGCGAATTAATAACGTAACAAGGCTCTGACGCAATGAATAGGCTTCACTGTCCATAAGTCTAATAACGGTAAGGTTTGCATCAAATGACGACACACCAATCCGGCTCGCACATTCATCCGCAACATTGCGTGCCAATTGCACATATTTTTCAGCGTCTTCAGTCACCAGAACAAGGGTCGCGAAGGAGGTTGCCCCATCCAACAGTGCCGGTTTTAAAAGCAGCTCATCCATATTGCCGTTCAATCTGAACTGATCAAACCACACAAGCTTGCCATTTTGCCAAATTTTCCAGCCATCAATCAAATGCGCATTTCGCAAGGCTTCTCCGGAAGCGCGCCGCCCCAAAACCGTTGCCTCCACTGCGAGAAAAGTGCTTCCAGACGATAACTCTACCTTGTTCAGGCGGCGAAGTTTGGCCTTTTCAAACAGGATGGTTTCTTGCGGCAACCATTCAAGATAGCCCCCGCTCTTAACGGCCAGATGCGCCTCAATCGACACTTCTGGACCGATGGATTTATATATTTTTTCTGCCGCCTGCCCGGTCACGGTCAATCGGGCTTCTTCATCAACGACAATCTCGAAGCGCATTTTATCGCCGCCGGTGAGGCCTCCGGCAGTGTTAATGAGGACAGCTTCAGGCATATCCGGATGATCAACAGAGGGAAACCGTACCCGACCGCATCCAGATTGATACAGATGACGCAAACAGGACGTATTATTCTGTTGTTTAAAACCGACCTCAACCTGACCTTCCGATCGGGCTAGTTTTAAACCTGCTGATGCCGGGACCTCTTCCATCAAGTCAGACCGTGAGGTATTTGCGCACGTCACCTTCATGCATGTCCTTTTTCAACCCTTGAAGTACAATTTCGCCGCGATCCATTACTGCAAAATTGTCAGCGAGATCTCGGGCAAACTCAAAATACTGCTCAACCAATAGAATGGCCATATCTCCTTTGTCCCGCAACGCCGAAATTACTTTCGCAATATCTTTAATGATAGAAGGCTGGATACCCTCGGTCGGCTCGTCAAGGACAAGTAACCTTGGCTTTGTAACGAGTGCGCGGCCAATCGCCAATTGCTGCTGTTGTCCGCCGGACAAATCCCCCCCACGCCGGCTTAACATGTCTTTGAGAACCGGGAAAAGTTCGAAAATTTCATTACTGATTTTACGGTCTCTTCGAGGCAGGCAAGCAAATCCGGTTTTAAGGTTTTCCTCCACAGTCAGGAGCGAAAAAATTTCCCGTCCTTGCGGAATAACTGCGATCCCTTTACGCGCCCGATCCGCCGCACCGGTGGCTGTTATATCATCCCCTTCCCATATGATTTTTCCCGACGAGATAGGATGCTGACCCACGACCCCTCGCAGGGTACTGGTCTTTCCGACACCGTTTCGGCCCATAAGGGATGTCACTTCACCTTTTTTAACGTTGAAAGAAACATCCCGTAAGGCCTGACTGGCCCCATAATGTAAATTGATATTTTCAACAGCCAACATGATCAGCGCCCCAGATATACGTCAATGACTTCAGGATTATTGGCAACCGTATCCAGACTGCCTTCAGCAAGTACCTGCCCTTCATGCAAAACAATAACCTTGCAACCAAGGGACCGAACAAATTCCATGTCATGTTCAACAACAACAACAGAATGACTTTTTGCAATTAGTTTCAAAAGCTCGGCGGTCTGCACAGTTTCTGCGTCCGTCATGCCCGCAACAGGTTCATCGACAAGAAGAAGATCCGGATCCTGCATAAGCAACATGCCGATTTCGAGCCATTGTTTCTGCCCATGAGATAGATTGCCGGCAAGCCAGTCTTTTTTCTCCCTCAATCGAATTGTCTCAAGAATATCCTCAATCTTGTCCCGTTCTTCTGATCGAAGTTTTGCGAACAAGGTGGCGAACGGGCTTTTGTTGCCTTTGAGCGACAATTCAAGGTTATCGAAAACCGTATGGCTTTCAAATACAGTCGGTTTCTGAAACTTCCGCCCTATCCCAAGGTTCACAATGCGGGCTTCATCAAGGCGGGTCAAATCAGTAGTATCCCGAAAATACACCTCGCCATGATCAGGACGCGTTTTACCAGTAATCACATCCATCATTGTTGTTTTACCGGCACCATTTGGGCCAATAATTGCCCTCATCTCGCCAGGCTGAACGACAAAACTCAAATCATTCAGCGCCTTAAAACCATCGAAACTGACGCTGACACCATCCAGATAAAGGATTGAACTGGCAAGATCGGTGGGTTTGGTAGTGACATGCATTTCCATCAAACTTCTCCCGCTTTTGAGGAGACTAAATCAGCCTTCCCCGGTCGTACTTTAAGCCGTATTTTCTCCCAAACTTCAGGAACTGTACCGACAATTCCTTTTGGCAGGAATAAAGTGGTAAAGACGAACAGGCCGCCAAGTAGATAAAGCCAGGCATCAGGAAATGCACCGGTAAAGTAGCTTTTGCCCCAGTTCACCAGAACAGCACCCAGGACTGCACCCCAAAGCGTTCCGCGGCCACCAACAGCAACCCAGATAACCACTTCGATGGAATTGGCCGGGGAGAATTCTGACGGGTTTATTATCCCGACTTGCGGCACATAAAAGGCCCCGGCAATACCGGCTAAAACAGCCGAAATCGTAAAAACGGTCAGCTTATAATATTCAACGCGATAACCAGTAAACCGCGTCCGGCTTTCTGCATCCCGAATAGCAATCAAGACCCGTCCAAACTTGGATTTGGTTATAAACACACAAATCAAATATCCCAATCCAACGGAGACGGCAGACCCGAAAAAGAGAGCAAGACGGGTTCCATCCGATCGCAGGTCAAATCCGAGAATATCCTTAAAGTCTGTCAGGCCATTATTACCGCCAAACCCCATATCATTACGGAAGAAAGCCAAAAGCAGGGCGTAAGTCATTGCCTGGGTGATGATGGATAGATACACACCGGTCACACGGGAGCGGAAAGTAAACCAGCCAAAGATGAAGGCCAGCAAACCGGGGACGACAATAACCATCAGTGCGGCAAAGGCAAAATTGTCAAAGCCATACCAGTACCATGGTAATTCCTGCCAATTGAGGAACACCATGAAATCGGGCAACTCGGCATTCCCATAAACGCCCCGATCACCGATTTGCCGCATTAGATACATGCCCATGACATACCCACCGAGGGAGAAGAATGCCCCATGCCCCAGACTTAAGATGCCGCAATATCCCCAGATAAGATCAACACTGAGGGCAAGTAGGGCATAACAAAGGTATTTGCCCATCAAGCTGACCATATAGGTCGGAATATAGAAGAACGACCCCTCTGGGATTATGGCATTGCCCAATACAGTTAGGAGGGCGACGGCAACGAGTATCCCCATAAACGCCTTACCGCCGCCCGGAAGGTCCGCTATCAAAGATAGGAACGGACCTTTTCTGATGTTTTTTTGATCCTGCATTGGTTATCCCTCCACAGACCGGCCTTTAAGTGCGAACAACCCGCGCGGCCTTTTTTGAATGAAAAGAATGATGGCAACCAGCACCAGAATTTTGGCAAGAACTGCCCCTGAATAGGGTTCCAGAAATTTATTGACGATCCCGAGGCTTCCAGCCCCGACCAACGTTCCCCACAAATTTCCAACGCCGCCAAACACAACAACCATAAAGCTGTCGATGATATAAGCTTGTCCAAGATTTGGACTTACATTGTCAATTTGGCTGAGGGCGACACCGGCCATACCGGCAACACCAGATCCAAGACCAAATGTCATCGCGTCGATACGCGAGCTTTTAATGCCCATGGACCTTGCCATCTGACGGTTTTGAGTAACGGCGCGCATTTGCAGGCCAAAGAGTGTTTTTTTCAGCACCAGCATCAATGCGGCTAGAACAGCAATAGAGAAGAAGATGATTGCAATACGGTTATAGGTAAGAGACAGGCCCCCCGTCACTTCCCAGGCGCCGCTTAACCAACTGGGCGCCCCAACCTCCTTATTGGTCGGACCGAATATCGTTCGTACTAGTTGTTGCAAAAGAAGACTGATGCCCCATGTTGCCAGCAATGTTTCAAGTGGCCGCCCATATAGAAAGCGAATGACGCCCCGTTCAATCAAAACACCAACGGCCCCCGCCACAATAAACGCGCAAGGAATGGCAAGGATCAGAGAGTAGTCAAACAAGCCGGGGACATAATTTCTGCAAATTTCCTGAATGACATAGGTTGTGTAAGCACCGATCATAACCATTTCGCCATGGGCCATATTAATAACGCCCATAACGCCAAATGTTATAGCAAGGCCAATGGCGGCAAGAAGGAGAACTGATCCTAGGGACAACCCCTGAAAGATATTTTCCACAAATCCATAGGCTTCCAACCGCCGATCAATCGTCTCTAGTGCCTCGACAATTGATGCGTGGAGGTGCTTTTCCTCTTCATCAAGGGACGATTGCTTGCTCAGTTTTCGTTCAAGTTCACTGAGAAGAGATTTTACACCGGGGTCACCAAATTCGACGAGAGTTGCGATTGCTTCCACCCGTGTCGTAATCTCTTCTCTATAGCGGAGAGACAAAGCGGATGCTGCCCGTACAAAAGCTTGCTTCACCTTCTCATTTTCTTCTTCTTTTATGAGACGAGATAAAGGCTCAAGCATATCCTTTTCAGAGCTTTTAAAGATCGCGCGCGCCGCTTGTATCCGGTAATCGGGATCGACGTGAGAAAGGTCTAGGCGACCAAGCCCTGCTTTCAAAATGCCGCGGACCTTATTGTTGATGCGAATTTTTTTCAGCTCGGATTTCTTTGCGTGCCCAATTTTTTGCCCGGTCAGGGGATTGATAAGGGCATAAATTTTCTCTTCTTTTGTTGCGAGCACGGTAAGTTTATCGCTTTTACGCACAAAAAGAGCACCATCAAGCAGGCCTTGAAGAAGAGTTCTTGCAACCGGATCGCCCGTCACGGTCAGTTTTTTTATGACCTCTATTTTTTTAGAATAACTTTTAACCGACAAAGAACTTGTGAGTTCCGGGATTGTCTGACTGAGGGCAACTTGTGTCATGGCGAACATCAACAGGCCGACAATCAACAAATTCCTTTTCCAAAAACGCATGGGGATTTACCGTTTTGAAGTGTGGAGGGGATAAACGGGAAGCCGCGGCTTCCCGTTCAGGGCAGGATTACAATTTAGAAAATTGGTTTCGTGCAACCACCGCAGACATACGGATAAGTCCAGTCTGCTGTCAGTACTTTACTTTCTGGAATAAAATCACTCCAAGCATCGCCTTTAAGCAAACCATCGGTCTCCCAAACAGTTTCGATTTGGCCATCGTCCTGAATTTCACCGATTAAAACAGGTTTTGATAGATGGTGGTTTGTATTCATCACCGCACTACCGCCGGTTAGGTTTTTATATTCCTGGCCATACATGGCCTGACGAACCGCATCGACATCTGTCGTACCGGCTTGTTTCACAGCTTGAACCCACATATTGAAACCAATATAAGTTGCTTCCATGGGATCATTGGTGACCCGGTTTTCGTCTTTGGTGAACGATTGCCATTTCTTGATAAAGGCAGCGTTTTCTTCAGTCTCGACACTCATGAAATAGTTCCATGCAGCCAAGTGACCAACAAGCGGCTTGGTGTCCAGGCCAGCGAGTTCTTCTTCGCCAACGGAGAAAGCGACCACTGGAATATCGGAAGAGGCCACGCCCTGATTTCCAAGTTCTTTATAAAATGGAATATTTGCATCCCCATTTACAGTAGACACAACTGCTGTCTTTTTACCCGCAGAGCCAAATTTCTTGATGTCAGAGACAATCGTCTGCCAATCAGAATGCCCAAACGGTGTGTAATTGATCAGGATATCTTCATCCTTCACCCCTTTGGATTTCAAAAAGGCTTCCAGGATTTTATTGGTTGTCCGCGGATAAACATAATCTGTACCCGCAAGAACCCAACGTTCAACACTTCCGCCATCTTCACTCATCAGATATTCAACTGCTGGAATAGCCTGCTGGTTAGGGGCCGCCCCAGTGTAGAAAACGTTACGTGAGCTTTCTTCACCTTCATATTGCACGGGGTAGAAAAGCAGATTGTTCAGCTCTTCAAAAACCGGAAGCACTGATTTTCGTGAAACCGATGTCCAACAACCGAACACCACATCCACTTTATCCACTTCGATTAGCTCGCGGGCTTTTTCTGCAAAAAGTGGCCAGTTCGATGCAGGGTCGACTACAACGGCTTCAACTTTCTTGCCAAGCAATCCGCCCTTTTTATTCAAATCATCCACCAGCATAAGAACTGTGTCCTTAAGCGTGGACTCTGATATAGCCATTGTTCCGGATAGAGAATGAAGTACGCCAACCTTGATTGTGTCTTCTGCAGCCTGTGCCGACAAAGTAAATCCCAAAGCACTCGTCGCAACTAGCGCAGTTGCTGAAATTCGGCTCACCATTTTTTTTAGTTTGAACATTGATACCTCCAAAATTCTTATTCACTGCGCTCCTAACAGCAAGGGGCGTGCCAAAGTTTTTGGAGATCGATCCAAAAAATCTCAATCCTTTGATATCAAACAGTTCCAGACCAATTTTCTGTAAATATTCGAAAGGAAGCTGCTTACGTTCAATTTGTGAAATGGTTATATTATAGGCTAAAAAGTCATAAAAAATTGAGTAGCACTCGGTTTTGCATATTTTTTAGGCTCAACCAATTTGGCGAATTATGTGACCCGGAATACAATTAATTCCTCGATTAGTCCGTTCGGGGTATTTTCAACAAGAATAAACTGATTTAAAATAGAAAAACGGTTGAGAACTATAAGTCACGCACTATAATCCGCGACAATACCGACAAAGTGCTGGGGGAGCGCAGTGTTCATCAGATGAATTTCGCAAGCAAAAAACTCACTGGGTTTTATGCCAACACGACCGATATATCGGCGCGTGAAAAGGCTTTGCTTGTTGAAAATCGTAAATTGAAGAAAAAGAACAAACGCCTCAGTACCGCCATGCTTTATCTGGTTGACCAGATAGAAACAAGACTTCCCATTTGGTCAGGAAAGAAGACCGAGAAAACTGCCCGACCCGCGGCCAAATTAGTAAAGCCAGTCGCTACGGCCCCTCCAGTAGCTCAAAAGAAAAAAATTGTCGGAACAACATGGAAACCGGAAAAAATTGATTATACACCAGGCCTATCACCGTCTGAACAGAGGCGTTCTGAACCTTTAAGCATGCAACAAATTTTCGCAGGCAAGAAAAAGGCTAAAGAAAAAACCGTTGAGAAAGTGACACCAGAAATCCAGAATTCGCCATCTAGAAGTCCAGCGCCTAAACCGCAGATTGTGGCCCACCCGGTTATTCAGCCCGCAACAAATGAGTTGTCCCCAGACCTCGCTCCGGAGGAGGTCAGCCTTCTAGCGATCCCCAAAAAGGACACATCAAAAGAGACCCCCTTACCGCCATCGTCTGAAACGCTGGTAGAACGGGAACCCAAGAAAACGTCGGCGCATGAAGCCTCTTCTGCATATCTTGCAGTCTCTATCGCCTCATCCCCTGTTCCAGAAGCAGAAGAGGTTGAGGATAGCAATGATATAGAAAGCCAAGTCGCCCTTCAAAATGAAATGATGCGAGAAGCAATGTTACGGCGGGTCAATCGATTAAGGTGGTAAGCGATCTCACGCTTTACAGAAGTAGCCCGATGCCCTACGTCAATAAATAGATCCTTCTTTTCCAGAAGTTCAACTCACATCATGCCTCGAACAGATATATCGCCCAACACGACATCTCAGACAGTGTTATACAGCTTCAGGCGATGCCCTTATGCAATGCGCACTCGCATGGTACTAGCTGCTTCGGGACTCTGTGTGGAACTTCGGGATATTCTCCTAAAAGACAAGCCCGCAGAAATGTTGGCAGCCAGTCCAAAAGCAACAGTCCCTGTCCTTGTATGCAGTGATGGTAACGTATTGGAGGAAAGCAGAGACATTATGGAATGGGCTTTGGAGAATTCTGATCCGAAAAACTGGTATCCGAATGATGTTGCCCTAGGCCGTGAAATCAAAGCTCTAATTGATGAAAATGACGGCCCTTTCAAATCTGCATTGGATCGCTACAAATACCATGTCAGGTTTCCAGAAAACTCAAAAGACGACTACCGAAAAGAAGGGGAAGAATTTCTACTCTCGTTGGATAAACGGCTTTCCCAAAATGCCTATCTTATGGGGGATAAACCGACCTTGGCCGATATAGCGATTTTCCCGTTTGTTCGCCAATTTGCCAATAGTGATCGAGAGTGGTTCGATTCCGCGCCCTATTCAGCCCTACAAAAATGGTTAGACAACTGGACATCGTCAGAGCTATTTCATCATATTATGAAAAAACGCACACTATGGAAGCCGGGCAGTCAAGGTCCCCTCTTCCCCAAATTGTTGGAAAATTAGTACGGTTAAATGGACGCTCATTATTTTAAAGAAAGCGGCGCAACTTTTAGCGACTGCAAACTCTTCCGATATCGCCTTTGGAGAAAATGGGAGGATGGACCAACAGTCTCATTCCTGATGCTCAACCCTTCCACTGCCGATGAAAATCGCAATGACCCAACAATTGAGCGCTGCCATAGAAGGGCTGTTGCAATGGGGTTTGGCGCGCTTGACGTTATTAATATTTTTTCATACCGCGCTACTGACCCAAAAGTTCTTAAAAAGGCAAAAGATCCTGTCGGCCCTGAAACCAATGCCGTTTTATTGCAAAGTGCTTGTTCAGCAGATATGACTATTTGTGCATGGGGTAGCCATGGAGATTTCAAAAATCGGGACAATGAAGTGCGAGATTTGCTCAAAAGCAATGATATACCGGTTCATTACCTTAGCTTGACAACAAAAGGACAACCTGGCCACCCGCTTTACATTCCGTATTCAAAAACACCGCAGCTTTGGACTGATCTGTAGAAGAAAACTTAACTCAATGGCAAAACTCTATTTTTATTACTCCACCATGAATGCTGGTAAGTCGACAACTCTTCTGCAGTCGAGTTTCAACTATGAAGAACGAGGAATGCGAACCCTTCTTCTGACTGCTGCATTTGACGACCGGTTTGGCGTTGGCAAAATTGCGTCACGCATTGGACTTGAAGCAGAAGCAAATTTATTCAACGACACGACAGATATTCTAGAAATGGTTCAAGACGAACTATTAAGCCGCAAAATTGATTGCATCATGGTGGATGAGAGTCAGTTCCTGTCAAAAGATCAGGTATTTCAACTTTCAGAAGTCGCTGATGAACTGCGCATCCCGGTTCTTTGTTACGGACTTCGTACAGATTTTCAGGGAAATCTGTTTGAGGGAAGCCTGCATTTGCTTGCCTGGGCAGATGAGTTAAAAGAACTCAAGACTATCTGTCATTGCGGCAGCAAGGCCACGATGGTGATCCGAGTTGATGAAAATGGCGACCCCATTCAGGACGGCGCCCAAAAAGAAATTGGCGGTAATGATCGGTATATTGCTTTGTGTCGCAAGCATTTCAAAGAATCCGCTCGCAGCTGAGCTATCTCGGTTAACGCTTAAGGAAACCACAAGTCACAAGTGACAACCAACCTGCAATAAAAGAGAGCCCTCCCATCGGGGTGATAAACAAGCCGACGGTTTCACCTGTAAGTCCCAAATAATAAAGCGATCCTGAAAACAGAAGGATACCGCACAGAAAAAA
>PJEL010002434.1_pt1 | contig 17128 bp, 20 predicted proteins | sample 1853271 | NCBI WGS metagenome assembly PJEL01 (sample SAMN08108733, study PRJNA415343) | Invertebrate metagenome, whole genome shotgun sequencing project. | host: Globobulimina | place: Sweden: Gullmar Fjord | collected 2015-08
TCCAAAAGCATAGCAGAAGTTATTACTGTACACGGCTATGTAAATGTAGACTTTGAAGATGTAAAAACCATATTACAAGATGCAGGAGCAGCAGTAATGGGATCTGGTGTAGCCGAAGGCGAAGGGCGTGGACTAGAAGCAGCTAAGAAAGCACTTAAATCACCCTTACTAGATTGTAAAGAAATACGTGGAGCACAAAAAATACTCCTCTCTATTATATCTGGAACAGAAGAAGAGCTTACTATGGATGAGCTTACACAAATTACTAACTATATACAAAGCGAAAGTGGCAGCCATACAGAAATGATCTTTGGGCATGGGTACTCCCCAGAGTTAGGAGAAAAAATACAGATTACCATTATTGCTACTAGCTTTAGTAAAAATAATCTACTAGCAGTAAAAAAGAACAAGAAAGACGCTTTATTCAGCTCATCAATAAAACATACTTACCCTTTTAGATCCTCCTACACCAAACCTAACACAACAGCTACCCAAGAGTTCAAGCAACCTAAGAAAAAAGAGCACTACCTAAGAGAAAGAGCACAAAACCTTACAGAAAGTCTTAATGGAGGAGAGAAAAGCCATCTTAGCAATAAAGAAATAAGAGAAAAGTTAACCATACCTGCTTATCAAAGAAAAAACATCTCACTTGAATACCAACCCCTAGCAGGTACAGAACCAATACGCTACCACCTATACCAAGATTATTTAGACCTATAAACAAGCTACCCTACCAATAACTTAAAAAAAAGAGTAACTACTTAATCAATAAAAGTAAATGCCTTACCACTTTTTCCAGCCCTGCCAGTTCTACCTATTCGATGAATATAACTATCTAGATCTATTGGCCTTTGGTAGTTAATAACATGAGTTACATCATCAACATCCAAACCTCGTGCAGCAACATCAGTAGCTACCAATACTTGGATTCTATTCGATCTAAAAGCACGTAAAGCCTTCATACGATAGTTCTGAGACTTATTGCTATGTATTTCATCAGTTTTAATCTTTGCATTGTTTAAATCCTTACAGATAAGTGCTACCACTCGTTTTGTTTCAGCAAAAACAAGAACTTTTTCATAAGCTTTATCTTGCAACATATTAATGAGTACATCTATTTTTTTCTCTCCTCGTGCTACCCTTACAATATCCTGTTCAATATGATTTCCTGTAGCCTTTCCACTACTCACACGCACTTCAACAAGATCTTTGACAAGCTGATATATAAATGCATGTTGCTTTTTATTTTCTGTAGCAGAAAAAAGAATTGTTTGTTTTCTGTTTGGCATACCATTAACCATCTTTTTGACATCATCAGAAAACCCCATATCGCACAACCTATCAAATTCATCCAATACCAAAGTAGTAATACATCTAAAATCTAATGCTTTTTGTTTATTTAAATCCATAAGCCTACCTGGTGTACCTATCACTACATGACTTGGACGCCTAAGGATTGCTATATCTTTTCCTACACTAGTTCCTCCTATAAAACATTGACTATAGAGGTAAAGACCTTTGGTAATACTTTTAAACTCTTTGTGTACTTGCATGGCTAACTCTCGGGTAGGTGCTACAATCAAAACTTGAAAAGCTGGTTTTTTTGTGATGAGATGATGTATAATAGGTATTAAAAAAGCTCCTGTTTTCCCTGTGCCTGTCTGGGCTATCCCAAGTAAACTATTTCCCTTTAAAAGAGTATCTAGAGTCTTATCTTGTATTTCTGTTGGAGTTTGGTAACCTTTTCTAATTAGGTTTTCTTTTAGTATATCGTTAATAGGTAAATCTTTGACAAGGCAGGAGGCTTTGTAGATTGTTTTTTCTAAGGAAACAGGTTTTTTTATAAATACACTTGTTTCAAGGGAGCTTACCTTACGGACTCTTCTTCTATTAGAATACTTAGGCCTAAACCTGGCTCTAGGACTTTTTTTTGTTCTGTAGTTACCACTATGCTTGCTTTCTCTAGATGAGCGAGGTGTTTTCATGTTTTTTTGCTTTGGCTTGTCCATCGACTTAAAATGAATATCTGTACAAACCTTTTTTTATAAAGGGGGCTTTCTCTTTTTTATCCATAAAAAATTTATAATCTGGCATATTGCCTAGGATGTTAATCACTATATCAATTTGGGCTACTTTTACGGGTTAGCTCAAAAAAGTGTGTCTCTAGACAAACTTAATTAGAGCTTTTTAGCCAAAAATTTCTAAACATAGTTTGGGCCTATGGATTTAAATGTACCGGTTTTAGATGCGTTTAACATCTGTGGCATTGAGTCCTTTTTTACCTTGTTCGGTATTGTATTCAACGTGATCTCCTTCCTTAAGTTGTCCAGTTTGTTCACTTACACCACTTTGATGAACAAAAATATCGTCGCTACCACTCTCTGGGATAATAAACCCAAAGTTTTTTTCTGTGTTATAAAATTTTACTATTCCTTTTTCCATTTCTAAAAATTATTTAATTATTGTTGTTAATATATAGGGTTCTTTTATACCCTATTGCTTTTACTTCCTGTTTATTTAATAGGAAAAATTGCTTAGTATGCATCAAGTAGCTATATGAAAGCCCAAACTTACACACATTATGCTATAATAAAAAAATAAATTCTGAATTACTTCTTATTTTATACAAATAACCTACTCTTTATATTCCTTTTTTAAAGTACTCCTATAAGCATTTTGATGAATAGTATTTTAGATATGATGAGAAAATTTTCTAATTGGGGTGAACTTATTTAATAGGGCGAGAACGTTGTTTAAGTAAGGATTATGCTCCTCATTATGATAGATATAGTATTAAGTTGCCTAGTTATCTTAGACTTACTAAAGAAGTTTTTAAAACGTTATCTGCCCAGTGTATAGAGCGACTCAAAAAAGATTTTTTTATTATTAAAAAACTTTAGTAACTTAATACTAACAAATGTTTATTGTTGCTTTTGTTTATAAATAATTTTTAATGCTTTTTTATGTTTAATCTAGATATTTTTATGTTTGCCTCTTTTTTAGCCCTTAATCTAGGGGTAGGGCTTTGGTATAGTAGAGGTGTTAAGACCTTGAGACAGTATGCCATTGGCGATAAACAGTTTTCTACCATTGTTATTGCACTAACTATTGCAGCTACATTTGCAACAGGTAGTAGCCTAGGACAGTTTGGGATTTATAAAAGGGGGGCGATAGCTATTATACCACGTATACGATTACCATTATCATTTGGTTTAATAGCCTGGTGGTGTATACGTAGTGGTGAATTTTTAAACCATTTAACAATAGCAGAAGCAATGGGGAGTATATATGGCAAAAAAGTACGTATAATAACAGCCATAGGGGGTGTGCTTGCTGGTATTAGTTTTGTTGCTATACAGTTTAAGGCAGCTGGTTCAGCACTTGGACATCTTTTTAATACAGATAGTAAATTTATTGTTCCTGCAGTAGCTTGTACTATAATTACCTATTCTGCTCTAGGAGGTATTAAATCGGTTACTTTTACAGATACCTTACAATTTATAGCAATAGGCATCTTTCTTCCTTTCTTGGCACTTAAAATTTATTTTAACTTAAAGACCCCTTCATCTGCTCTACTAACTATATCTCAAATTCCTAATATGTCTATAGGCAAGCTTGTATCCCCCCCTACTAATATTTTAAAACTTATTGTAATGTCTTCACCATTTTCATCTTTGCTATTTATTTCATCACCTCCTATTTTTCAGCGCATGCAAATGGGTAGAAATGTACACCAATCTAAAAGAGCTTTTTTATATGCAGCAATAGTAAGCCTACTAGTAAGTTCTATTATGGTATGGTTTACGCTACTTATTAAAGTAGAAAATCAAGATATCTCAAGTAAAAAAGCCTTAATAGAGTACCTATCACAATATGCAACACCTGGGTTTAAAGGTATAATGGCTATTGGTGTAATGGCAATGGTAATGTCTACAGCCGACTCTTTTCTTAATGCAACAACCGTATTGGTAGCCCATGATCTAATTAGAGTATCTAGTTTCAAAAATACCAAATCAATGAAAATAGTACGCCTCATTTCTTTTATAGTAGGTGCCATAAGTACTTATATTGCTTTAACTAATTACAATATTTATACAATTTTGCGTTGGGGGAAGATTTTTTGCCTCGCTGTTGTTACACCCTCTCTTGTGCTAAGTTTTTTTGGCTTTAGAAGTAGCTCTAAGGCAGTACTTATAGGTATGGTAACAGGTTTTTCTGCAGCCCTTTTCCCATTAGCACCTATATTTAAAGATATTTTTAGTATAAGTTTTGAACAAGGCATGTTAGTCAACCTTATTTTTTTCCTAGGTAGCCACTACCTATTAGGAGAGCCTGGGGGCTGGGTAGGTGTTAAACAACCTTGGCCTCTAGTCTTAGAAAGCAAAATAAGTACGCTAAAAAGGAAAAATTTTTACAACAACCTAAACCTAAAAACCCTATATAAGCACCTTATAGCAAACTTACCTACCAATGGTGAGAAGTACTTTATGATTGGCTTATATGGGTTTATAAGTAACTTTTTAGCTTTACACGGACTTCAAAAAGCAGTTTTTAATGCCCCCTTTATGCAGGCCATCCTATACACCCTATTTTTGGCTACTGGCTTACTAATGACTTACCCAGCATGGCCCAACTTTATGAAAAAAGAAAAAGTAACAGCATGGGTTTATCCCCTACTTCTAACCTATATACTTTTTATAGCAACCCCGATTATTGTTTCTTTAGGACAGTTTAAGACACCTTATCTAGTACTCTTAGTTATGCATACAATAGTATCTATAACTCTACTTCCCCTAGGAGCACTTATTAGCACAATGGTATTAGGGACTGGGTGTAGTATAAGTATTTTAAAAGTAATAGGCAACCTACCAGCTATTAGTAACATAAGCCTAGAATGGAGCATGGTTTATATAGCACTAATATTTTTAATAGGTTTTGCTATGCTAGTACGAAACCAAGTAAACAAGCATAAATTGTTTACACGAGACTATTATAAAAAGCGTTTACTCCGTAACCAAAAAGAAACAATACTAAAACTGAAATCTAGCAATGAGCGATTTGTAAACCGACTAAGTAATGGGCAATATAACAGACTAAATAAAGTACACGCTCTTAGTAAGAAACTAATAAACAAAATGGAAAAAGAAGGAGTAAGTAGCCATTGTATTACAGAAGCACAGCAAATAGCCTACCAAATAAAGACCAATGCCACCTACATAGACCAGATGGTAGCCCAAACAGAAAACAGAGAGCACATACATAGACAAAAGATAATAATAAGGGATTTATTAGAAATTATAAAAAAACGCCAAGCAGCCGAACATAGCAATATTAAGCTAGCAATAGATAACACTTACAATCAGCCCTCCTTTTATGGCGACTTTGAAAAAGTAGAGGATATGCTAACAGCTTCAATAGACAAAATAGCAAGTAGTAACAAAACCCCTTACATAATCCTTTCAACTACAAAAACCAAGATTAAATACCCCCACACTATGACATCCCATGATGCAATAGCATTTTCTTTTACAAACGGCATCAAGGAGTCAACCATCCAAACAAACTATATTTATAAAGACAAGCCTAAAAGGCTCTTATCCTCTTTGTGTACTATGGTAGACCAACATTATGGGTATTTAGATAATACAACAATAGAAAACGGTATACTTGTACTTGTCTTACCTCAAGACATCAAAGACATAAAACCCAATATAAAAGAAGAATACCCTATATCTTTAAGCAATGAAATAATTATGAGAGCAAAAAAAGTAGAAGGCAACTTTTGGGCATCCTTACTTACCAAACCATGTTCTAAAAAATACAATATTGCACGCCTCACACTTGCCCTAGATACAATAAAATGGCTATATAGTACCCAACAACGTGATTCAGGCGATTTATACTACACACACCCAATCCACGTAGCAATAGAAGTAGCAAAATACACAGATGATGAAGACACAATAATTGCAGCCCTACTCCACGATGGCATAGAAGATACAAATCAGACAATGCAAGAAGTAGAAATAGCCTTTGGCCAAAAGGTAAGAAAAATTATCTATTTGCTAACCGACCTAGAGACACAATTCAAAAAATACAAACTAGAAGACAAGCAAAAAACAATATTGCAACTATACCTTGCTAAAGATCCTAAAAGTACATTGGTAAAGCTATGCGATAGGCTAGACAATCTACGTACATTAGGAGCTAAGCCCCCAGACAAACGCATAGCCAAAGCAAAAGAAACACTAGTAAGCTATGTACCCCTAGCCATAGAAGCCGGTTTTAATGACATAGCCGACAAACTAAAAAAACATTGTAAAACCTGGCTAGAAGAAAAGACAAACTAAAATATAACTATGCAATATTTAAATATACTAGCTGGAATTGGTTTTATTAGCTTTATCACTTTTTTGTTTTTTAAAAGAAAGAAAAAAAGATTAAAAAAAGCAGGAGTTTACGGAATTTATGATAAAAAAACAAAAGAGAGTATTTATGTAGGATGTTCAGGTGATATTGATAAGAGAAAAAAACAACACAAAAGACCTACAAAACATGGAGCACTTTTTTATAGGATGTTTTCGCCTAAAAAACATTACGTAAAAGTATTAAAATCCATGCCCAATTCAACCAAGAGAGAGCGACTCAAAAAAGAATCTAATTTTATTAAAAAAGAAAGACCAAAAAGAAATAAAAGATCTTATAAAAATTAAGGAGAAAGATTGACTAATAATCTAGAGGTACTAAGTATCCTATAAGTCCTGGCTATCTATTCGCTTGCTCTAAAGTCTTATATATGCTAAAACTTTAACCCCTAAAAAAGATAGTATTATTTCAGCTGATTGTTTTATTTTTTTAATAATATGTGGAGAATAGGGGAATTGAACCCCTTTCACTTCAATGCCATTGAGACATTTTACCGATTAAACTAAATCCCCATTAATAATATATTCCAACCAAATAAGGTTACTTGCCCAATACAAAGCCCCAAACAAAAGAGTATAGTATTTTACAAAAACACCCCCAATATAATAAAAAAAACAAGCCAATAGAAAAATAGGCACATAATATTAGCATTAAAAGAAAAACTAAATTTTAGATATGTATAATCGATTCTTTTACGATTTTATCCACCTTTTTTTCCCAGCTACCTGCCTAGCATGTAGTCAGAAACTTATCCATGCAGAAAAACACCTATGTACATACTGCCTAGGAACCCTTCCAGAAACCCCAAACCATTTAGTTAATAACCATCAAATAGCACAAAAATTTTATGGAAAAGTACCTCCCATTCATGTAGTTTCCCTATACAAATTCACAAAAAAAAGCCATGTACAAAAAATACTCCATCAGTTAAAATACAAAAACCTACCAGCATTTGGCAAGCATTTAGGCAAATACTACGGCATGTTACTAAAAAAAACAAACTATGCAGTCGGCCTAGACGCCATAATACCCGTACCACTACACCCAATTCGCTTACAAGAACGAGGATATAACCAAAGCAAACTAATTGCACAAGGTTTAGCAACAGCACTCCATTTACCTTGCCATGATACCTGGCTAGTAAAAAAGCTCAACACCCCAACACAAACAAAAAAAACAAGACAAAAACGCTGGGAAAATGTACAATTAGCCTTTAGCATACCCAATCAAACCCTAGTCAAAGGAAAACAACTACTTTTAGTAGATGACATAGTAACAACAGGCTCCACTTTAACAGCCTGTACACAAGCACTGCTAGAAAGTGGAGCCAGTACCATACGAATAGTAACCCTAGCAGTAGCCATATAAAAAACAGAAAAAATTAAGGTAAGTATCCCCTAATAACAAGTATATAGTATTTTAAGGAAATAAGAGTAATAGGTGTGTGATTACTAGGATTTTTAAAATACTTTTGTGGAATTTGTGGTAAAAAGGGGAACTAAATATATAATTACCCAAACAATAGCCCAACATTATTTGTCAAAAGTAGAAAAAAAACTATATTTGGGGCTTTAATACTTTTTAAGAAAAAAAATAACATGACTACCGATCCTATAGCCGATCTACTTACCCGATTGCGTAACGCCATAAAAGCAAGACATCGCACCCTAGAAATAAAAAGCTCAAAAATGAAAAAAAGCATAATACAAGTGCTACACGAAAAAGGCTATATACAAAACTATGCATTTCAAGAAAAACAAGGGCCACAAGACACCATTAAAGTAGGGCTCAAGTACAACCCCACAACCAAAGAAAATGCCATTACAAAACTACAGCGAATAAGTAAACCAAGTGTAAGAAAGTATAGCAAAGCCATAGAGATACCACATGTACTAAACGGACTCGGTATAGCTATTGTATCTACTTCACAAGGAGTAATGAGTGACAAAGAAGCCCGAAAAAAAAACATAGGAGGCGAAGTACTCTGTTATATTTATTAAAAAAACAACCCATGTCAAGAATAGGAAACAACCCCATACAACTACCCCAAGAGGTAACCATCAACATAACCCCAACCAACACAGTAGAAGTAAAAGGCCCAAAAGGCAACCTCCTACAAGAAATAAACCCAGATATACGCCTACAAGTACAAGAACAGCAAGTAACCCTATCCAGGCCAACAGAACAAAAAAGACACAAAGCCCTTCACGGACTATATCGCACCCTAGTACAAAACATGATAAAAGGCGTAACACAAGGCTATAAAAAATCACTAGAACTAGTAGGAGTAGGCTACAAAGCCAATGTACAAAACAACGTACTAGAACTACACCTAGGCTATGCCCACCCCATACACTTTGTATTACCACCAGAAATAAAAGCAACAACAGAAACAGCCAGAGGAAAAAATTCAACCATACATATAGAAAGCAACGACAAACAACTCCTAGGTCAGGTATGTGCCAAAATCAGATCACTAAGAAAACCAGAACCCTATAAAGGCAAAGGCATCCGCTTTGTAGGAGAGCAGATAAGACGTAAAGCAGGAAAGACAACCTCAAAATAAAAACCTATTAGTTATGAACACCATAAAAAACAAACACAAAGCAAGAAGAACCAAAATACGCCTTCGTATTAGAAAGAAAATAAAAGGAACCCCCACCCGGCCACGCCTTTGTATATATAAAAGCAACACAACCATTTATGCCCAAGTAATAGATGACACCAAAGGACACACCATAGCCACAGCAAACTCTACAAAACTAAAAGGAAAAAGTATACCCCATGCCATACAAACAGCCCAAATACTAGCAAAAAAAACCCAAGAAAAAAACATACACCAAGTAGTATTTGACCGCTCAGGCTACCTCTACCACGGAGCAATAAAAGCATTTTCAGAAGAAGCCAACAAACAAGGACTAAAACACTAAACAATATGACCCCCAGAAAAAAAAGAATCAAAGTCAGCGAGCTAGAATTTAAAGAAAAACTAGTAGCTGTAAACCGCGTAGTAAAAGTAGTAAAAGGAGGACGCAACCTTAGCTTTACAGCCCTAGTAGTAATAGGAGATGAAAAAGGCACCATAGGTCACGGACTAGGCAAATCCAAGCAAGTACCCGACGCCATAAAAAAAGCCACAAACAATGCACGCAGAAACCTAATAAAAATACCAATACAAGGCCGCTACACAATTCCCCATGCAGTTATAGGCAAATTTAAAGGCGGACATATATTACTAAAACGAGCAAAAAGAGGAGCAGGTATTGTAGCAGGAGGAGGCGTACGAAAAATACTAGAAACCTCAGGCATACAAAACGTCTCAGGCAAAATAATAGGCTCAACCAACCCCCACAACGTAATAAAAGCCACATTTAAAGCACTAAGCCAACTCCGTAGCCCATTGATGGTAGCTAAACAACGTGGCATTTCAGTAGACAAAGTATTTAATGGATAATATCATGAAAAAAATAAAAGTAACACAAATAAAAAGTACCATAGGCCAAACCCAAAGACAAAAAAAGACAATAGAAGCCCTAGGACTAAAAAAAATAAACCACACAGTAGAACACCAAGCCACACCAGCCATACTAGGCATGCTAAACAAAGTCAATCACCTAATTGATGTAAAAAAAATATAAAAAACAAAAAATGGAACTACATACACTCAAACCCGCAAAAGGATCTATACAAAAAAGAAAAAGAATAGGACGAGGCCAAGGCACAGGAAAAGGAGGCACTGCCACCAAAGGACATAAAGGAGCACAATCTCGATCAGGATACAAAACAAAAGCCCACTTTGAAGGAGGTCAAATGCCTCTACAAAGACGAATACCCAAGTTTGGATTTAAAAACCCCAACCGAACAACATACAAACCAATAAACCTAGATACCCTACAAAAACTCAGTCAACAAACAAACACCACCACCATAGACCAAGCAACCCTACAAGCCCACAGTATTATTAGTAAAAAACCCTATAAAATACTCAGCAATGGCAAAGACCAATTAAAAGTAAAACTATCAGTAGCCGCCCACGCCTTTTCCGCCAAAGCAAAAGCAAGCATAGAAAAACTAGGTGGTACTGTAATAATTTTAAAATAAATATGAGAAAATTTCTATCCACCATACGCAAAGTATTTACTATAGAAGCTTTCTATACACGCTTATTTAATACACTACTATTTGTAGCCATATACCGTGCAGGAACCTATATACTACTACCTGGCATAGACCACATAAAATTTACAAGAGAAAATACAGGCATACTAGCATGGCTAGATAGATTGCTAGGAGGATCTCTAACAACCAACTCCCTATTTGGACTTGGAATTGCCCCCTATATTTCAGCCACCATCTTGATACAATTAGCCACCATCAGCATACCCTACTTTCAGCGACTACAAAAAGAAGGCCCAGCCGGCCGAAATAAACTCAACCAAATAACACGTTTAATAGCCCTAGTTGTAGCCCCAATGCAAGGCATACCCTACCTATATAAAATAGTAGGATCCAATACACTACTTATGCCAAAATACTACTTTATTGGCATCTCCTCAGTTCTACTTACTACAGGAACAATGTTTTGTATATGGCTAGCCGATAGAATTACAGAAAAAGGTCTAGGAAATGGAACCTCAATACTCATTACAGCAGGAATACTTTCCTCATTGCCCAGCGCAATAGGTATAGAAATTAATAACATAGGAACCAATAACATGCTAGTATTTGTTATAGAACTAGTTATCCTATTCTTTATCATACTACTACTAATCACCTTTATGCAAGGCATAAGAAAAATACCCTTACAGCGAGCCAGACAAACAATAGGCATATACATACCACAAAAAAGTAGGCGTGAGTATCTACCCATTAAAGTAAATGCCGCAGGAGTTATGCCCATTATCATGGCAAGTATGGTTTCAACAGTACCACGGGTTATCTGTCATTTACTACGTAACAAAAGCGAAAAAGCAGCTTGGGTAGCACGTGTTATGGGCGATGTAAACGGATGGCACTACAACCTATTTCTATCTATACTCATCTTTTTCGGCAACTATTTTTATATAGCAGTCTTTATAAACCCCACAGAAATAGCCAATAACCTAAAACGAGAAAATGGTTTTATACCAGGTATAAAACCAGGCAAACCCACTGCCAACTATATCGATAGCGTACTAAATAAAATAACCCTACCAAGTTCCCTCTTTTTAGCCTGTGTAGCCATATTTCCCGCACTAGCCTACTACCTAGGCATAACCAAAGAATTCAGTAAATTTTTTGGAGGAACCTCCCTACTCATAGTCATAGGTTCTATACTAGAGCTAGTACAACAAATAGAAAGCTACCTATTTATGGGCTATTATGATAGCATGGTAACAACAGACCAAATTAAATTATAAACCACCTTAACAACCAATAACTCTAGTACTATTTATTATGTACTTAAAAACACCACAAGAAATTTCACTTATTAGAGAGTCAGCACAAATATTAAGCAAAGTACTAGGAAAATTAGCCCACTATATAAAACCAGGCACAACAACCCAAGCACTAGATAAGCTAGCTACTACCTATATAGCAAATTGTAATGCAAAAGCCTCCTTTAAAGGCTATGAAGGGTATCCTGCAACATTATGTACTTCTATCAATGAACAAGTAGTACACGGCATACCAAACGCATACGCACTCCAAGAAGGCGATATTATATCAATAGACTGTGGCGTTTGCTACAAAGGTTATCATAGTGATGCAGCTTTTACCTATCCAGTAGGAAAAATTAATAAAAAATTAGTAAGTTTGCTGTCTGTAACCGAACAAGCCCTTAATAAAGGCATAGCACAAGCAACCATCAACAACAGAATAGGTAATATAGGCTATGCAGTTAATAAATATGTAGTGCAACAAGGTTATAAAATAGTAAGAGAGTATGGTGGACATGGAGTAGGCAAGCAACTTCATGAATCCCCCCATATTCCTAACTTTGGGAAAAGAGGCACCGGCACCAAAATAAAAGAAGGTATGGTGCTAGCTATAGAACCCATAGTAAACTTAGGAAAAGAAAAAATTATGCATATAAAAAACAAATGGCATGTAGTAACTAGTGATAGACAACCATCCGCACATTTTGAGCACACAATAGCTATTGTAGATGGGAAACCAGAAAAATTGACTACCTATGACTATATAAAAGAAGCATTGAAACAATAATATGGCAAAACAAGAATCTATAGAAAAAGACGGTATTATTACAGAAGTATTACCCAACTCCATGTTTCGAGTAAAACTTGATAGTGGACACCAGGTACTAGCCTACACATCAGGAAAAATGAAAAAATATAAAATAAAAATGATACAAGGAGATAAAGTAAAAATAGAAATGTCGCCCTACGACCTAAACAGAGGAAGAGTAGTATACCGTCACAAATAAACCATTATGAAAGTAAAAACATCTATAAAAAAAAGAAGCAACGAATGTCAAATAGTACGTAGAAAAGGACGACTATATGTCATTAATAAAAAAAACCCAAGATTTAAACAAAGACAAGGATAAATTATGCCCAGAATATCAGGAGTAGAAATACCCAAACAAAAACGAGGAGAAATAGCCCTAACCTATCTATTTGGTATAGGAAAAAATAGAGCAACCAAAATTTTAGACACCGCCAAAATAGATGTCAACAAAAAGGCAAGCCAATGGACCGATGCAGAATCCAACACCATACGCAAAATTATTGCAGAGCACTACAATATAGAAGGAAGTTTGCGAGCAGAAATAAGACTCAACATAAAGCGCCTCAAAGACATAGGATGCTATCGTGGCATAAGGCATCGTATGAGACTACCTGTACGAGGGCAAAACACCAAAAACAATGCAAGAACGCGTAAAGGAAAAGGAAAACCTATTGCAGGAAAGAAAAAATAACCCCTAGACACTTTAAATAAAAAACTAGCCAGCCATTATGTCAACTCTAGCAAAAAGAAAAAATATAAAGACAAGCAAACAAGGATTTGCTTACATACAAGCCACCTTTAATAACATTATCATCACCATAACCAATGACAAAGGCCAACCAATAGCCTGGTCATCAGCAGGAAAAATGCGTTTTAAAGGACCTAAAAAACAAACCAGCTACGCCGCACAAATGGCAGCCAAAGACTGTGCTAAAAAGGCACATGATTTAGGCATGGAAAGTGTAAAAATACATGTAAAAGGCGTAGGCAAAGGACGAGAAGCCGCCATAAGAGCCATTAGCGAAGTAGGCATACAAGTATTAGAAATACGAGACACTACCCCAATACCCCATAACGGATGTCGCCCACCAAAAATACGCAAACCATAAACCCACATTATCCCTAAAAACTAAAAACTATACAAATGGCAAGATATACAGGACCAAAAGCAAAAATAGCACGCAAGTTTAGAGAACCCATACTAGGCATTTCAAAAGCACTAAAGAAAAAGCCCTACGGCCCAGGGCAACACGGGCAAAAAAGAAAAAAAATATCAGAATATGGTCAGATGCTAAAAGAAAAACAAAAAGCCAAGTATACCTATGGCATACTAGAACGTCCATTCAGAAACCTATTTAAAAAAGTAGTAGCCAAAAAAGGAGTTACAGGTGAAATACTACTTCAAATGCTAGAAACAAGACTAGACAATATAGTCTTTAGACTAGGCTTAGCACCTACAAGACGTGCTGCAAGACAATTAGTAAGCCATAAACACATTCAAGTAAATAACAAAATGGTTAATATCCCCTCCTATACCCTAAAACAAGACGATATCATAAGCCTACGCCCCAAGTCTAGAGAACTCACCACAATAAAAGAAAGCCTAGAAAACTCCAACAAAAGATACGATTGGCTAGCTTGGGACATAAACAAAATGACAGGAAAACTATTAAAATTACCTGTAAGAGAATCCATTACAGAAAACATTAACGAACAAAGTATTGTAGAACTATACTCTAAATAAACCTACCCCTTAAACCTTAAACCCCATTATAAGATGCCAACAAAAAAATTTAAAATGCCAGAAAAAATATTGATAGAAGAACTTTCCAATCACCACGGTATTTTTACCCTTTCCCCCATTGAGCCAGGCTTTGGACACACCATAGGCAACTCCCTACGCAGAGTACTCCTTGCCTCTCTAGAAGGCTATGCCATCACAGGTATTAAATTTGGACAATCTGCAGATGTACTCCACGAGTTTGCATCCATACAAGGCGTAGTAGAAGATGTAACCAATATCATATTAAACCTAAAACAAGTACGCTTTAAAAAAATAGGTAAACTCAGTCAAAAAAAGCTATTTATAACCCATCAAAACAAAAAAACATTTACAGCAGGTGACCTAGCAAAAGTTACCTCAGCCTTTGAAATTCTAAATCCAGACCATATTATCTGCCATACAGATGAATCTGCCAACTTTGAACTAGAACTTAACATACAAAAAGGTCGAGGCTATGTAACAGCAGAAGAAAACAAAACCTCTACACAAATTATTGGGCACATTCCCATAGACGCCATTTTTTCCCCTGTAGAAAATATAAAATACAAAGTAGAAAACACGCTAGTAGGGCAAAGAACCGACTATGAAAAAGTAATAATAGAAATTAAAACCGATGGTTCTATAACACCAACCCAAGCAATACAAAGTGGAGCACACAACCTCATAGACCATTTTTCACTACTTATTAATAAAGAAATTGTACTCGAAGAAGATGATGAGCCAGAAAAAGTACTAGATGATGAAACCTTACGTATACAAAAAGAACTACACACACCACTTAGAGAGCTAAACCTATCGCCAAGAGCTTACAATAGCTTCAACGCTAACGAAATAAAAAGCTTAATAGATATTGTTAAGTTAACCCCTTCCCAATTGATGAAATTTAGAAACTTTGGCAAAAAGTCAATGGCAGAAATAAAAGAACTAGTAGAAAGAAAAAAATTATCTTTTGGCATGAATGTATCTGCCTACTAAATGGAATACACCAACTATTAGCCAAACAATTTTTCATTAGCCTTTAAACAAAATATTATGAGACACGGAAAAAAAACAAAAACCCTAAGTCGCAAATCACAAGCACGCAAATCCCTACTTACAGGCCTAGCCAAATCACTCATAGAACACAAGCGCATAACCACCACCATTACCAAAGCCAAAGCACTACGCACCTTTATAGCACCCATTATTACCAAAGCCAAAGTAGATACCCCCCACACACGCAGACAAGTATTTGCATATTTCCAAGATAAAAAACCTGTAAAAACCCTTTTTAATGATATTGCTCAAAAAGTAGCTGGCCGTAAGGGTGGATACACAAGAATTATACGCCTTGCTAAACAACGACTCGGAGACCATGTAGAAATGGCTCTTATAGAACTTGTAGATTATAACACACAATATCCATCAACCAAAACAAGCCCTAGCGTTGAAAGCTAATAAGATAGATTAAGTAAAGTAGTTTCTTATGGTAGTAGCTTTTTTCTTACCAACCTGCTCTGTAAGAGTTTGTAAGGAAGCTACCTTTATTTGTGCAAGACTTCCAAAATGAGTAAGAAGTTTATTTATAGTTTTCGGACCTATGCCAGTAATAGCTTCTAACTGACTTTCAAGGCTTTTGTTACTTCTTATTTGTCTATGAAAGGTAATAGCAAAGCGGTGTGCTTCGTCACGTATTCTTTGTAGTAATTGTAGCGATGGGGACTTTTTGTTGATATATAAAGGATGCGGATCTTCGGGATAGTAAATAGCTTCTAGCTTTTTAGCTATACTTATAATTGCTATTTTCCCATATATACCTAACTTTTTAAGAGCTGAAGTCGCAGCACTCAACTGTCCTTTACCACCATCTATAACAATAAGGTCTGGTAGTGGTCTTTGCTTTTTTATATGCTGCTGATAGCGTCGTGTTATTACTTCATGCATGGAAGCAAAGTCATCTGGCCCTACTACTGTCTTAATATGAAAATGTCTATAAGCTCGTTTGGCTGGCTGACCTTTTTTAAAACATACCATAGCTGCAACAGGATTAGTGCCTTGTAAGTTCGAATTATCAAAACACTCAATATGCATAGGGAGTTCTTTCAAACGTAAATCTTGTTGTAGTACCATCAGTACGCTACGGGAGGTAATACGTGCTTCTGTCTTTTTTTTAAGGACTTCTTTTTTAAAGAATAATGCATTTTTTACAGCTAGTTCTACTAACCTCTTTTTATCGCCCATCTTAGGTATAATCAATACTAGCCCCTCAGGCATTACAGATACAGCTATATTGGTAAGTACTTTATGTGCTTTACTTTGGGCTTTTTTACGAAAGTGACACAATGCCATAGCCATCAAGTCTTCTGAGGCTTCTGTTAGTTTCTTTTTTATTTCTACTGTTTGTGCAAAAAGTATCCTACCTCTACTTATACGCAAATAATTAACAAATGCGCTTGTATCATCTGCTACAATACCCATCACGTCTATCTCCCCCCAAGTGGGGTACGCAATTAAAGAGCGGGACTGGTAGCGTGCTATAGCTGTTAGTTTCTGTTTGTACAATTCTGCTTTTTCAAAATCTAATTCTTTAGCTGCTTGTAGCATCTTGGTTTTTAGTGTTTTTTTTATTGTAGTAAAGTGCCCTTTTAGTAACAATATCACTTGGTCAATATTTTCTTTATAAGTTGCTTCTGTTTGTAGGCCTGCACA
>PJEL010002435.1_pt1 | contig 17120 bp, 14 predicted proteins | sample 1853271 | NCBI WGS metagenome assembly PJEL01 (sample SAMN08108733, study PRJNA415343) | Invertebrate metagenome, whole genome shotgun sequencing project. | host: Globobulimina | place: Sweden: Gullmar Fjord | collected 2015-08
GCCGTCGGAACCTTGAATATCCGGAATTCTTGCGCCTCCAGCTTCTCCCAGATTGACAATGGGATATCCCTTTTCGACAGCCATCTGGATTAAATGGGCAGCTTTGTGATGTCCAATGCGTCCACCGGCACCAGCCATCACGGTCACATCATTGGCAGAGACCCCAACTGTCCGGTTATCGATGGTACCGAACCCATCGATTTTACCATCTGCCGGTGTTTTATCCTCCATGCCCCTGACATCCGAATGGTTCAGGAGTCCGATCTCAAAAAATGATCCCGGATCCAACAGTTTTTCAATTCGTTCCCGAGCAGTAAATAGACCTTTTTTATGCTGTGCATCCACTTTTTTCTGCCCACCCATTTCCAGGGCCTTGGCTTTTCGCTGCTTCAATTCCTCAATCTTTGGTGCTAGTCCCATAGTCGCTGACTCCATGTTGAAATTCTGTTTTGTCTATCCGATAATCAAAACACTGTTTGGTATGAGAACGGTTTTACAGTATTTAGATCGACAAATCCAGCGGAAAAGGGGGTCAGGGGAGAACGGGGCACCTATTTGCTCAGTTTTTATAGGTCAGTTGCATATCAGGATAGGGTGTGGGGATGTCGAGTTTGATACTTTTTTTATAACCCGGGATTTTAATGGTTTGGTCAGTCAGATTCAGATCTTCGTCTCCCAACACATTTTCACCAAAGTGGTAGATCGGTTTAGTCTTGCCCTTGATCGTTTCCTGGTCATATTCGTTAGCTCTCTCTACTACAGAGCCGTTACGCTTATGGTATCTGGTCATTTTCTTGCGGCCGTGTTTCTCTGCCAGCATTTTGTGAGTTGTCAGCGGTGAAAGGATAACACCCGTGCCATTGTTTCCGCCAAATCCCTTTGAATTGATCATAGCCGCACTCTGAAGGTTAATATCAACCGCAGTATGGGCCTGACTGAAGTGCAGGTTGCTTTGATGAACATCCTCTGCAATCTGATCAAGGGTTGCAATCCCAGGGATCAGCCCATACTTCCATGTTCCCAGCACAGACGCCAGCTGGTCACCGGAAGCCGGGCCCAGTGAGTGACCGACATAACATTTAATGGCTGAGACCGGCCATTTCTCTATGCCAAAGGCCTTGGCGATTTCATTCAGACCGAATGACTCAGTGGTTCGATTCTGTGGGGTCCCGGTACCATGGGCCGAGATAAAAGTCTGTTGCTGCAGCGCATTTTCACCAATCACGGAGCGGGCAAATCCGGCCGCTTTTGCCAGGGACACATTATTGCCGAATCCGGGTGAGGAGATCGATTTTTTAAATCCGTCTGCGTGGATAAACACATCCCCAACCGCGCCAAAAACTTGGGCCCCCAGTTCTACCGCCAGATCATCGGCCAACAAAATAAAATACTGAGCTGATTCGCCCAGAGAAAACCCACAGTTTTGACTGAAAGGCCTGCAAGCTCTGTGATAATTGGGACTTTCACCCTCTTGCTGTTGATCAAGTTTAAGAATCTGAGCATCATCTCCCAACGCGCTCATGGCACGGTACCCTTCAATTATTTCCGGGATCAACGGGGCTTCGCTGCTGCCAACAATCGCCACTTTTCTTCTACCCAGTTGAATATCTTTGACGGCAGCATAAAAATTGTAGAGCTGGGTGGCGCATGCGCCAACCTGGGCACTGGTGTGTCCCAGATTCCCCAAGACATACGCATTAATAAAATCCGAAGGCATCTGTACTAATCCCATCGCCAGCTGTTTGGAGGATGTTCTCTGCCCCAGAGATCCGGCCTTCATCATGCCGCCGGTTCCGGTCACATCGAGTTGCCCCATGGCGCTGGATGCGTATACACCGATCTGATCCGGTTCCACAACGTCCAGAAGTGTCTGCCACTCAATCCCCATGGACCGGACAGCATCGGTTGCTGCATATACTGCCATTTGCAAGCCACGCGGGTGATTCTTTGAGGTATATAATCTGGCGGGGTCGAAACCTGTTGGAAGTTGACCCGTGGCCTGGGCCTTGATCTTACGGTGGTCGGGCAGATAGACATCCTGGGATTCTGTAAAGGTGATTTTTAAAGTTTCCGAATCCCCATTGATTTCTTCGACCTGCCAGCCTTGAGGAATCTGAGCCGGCAGCTCTTTTTTTGTCATTCTGAACGAAATACGATCCCCATTCCATGGTTTCAATTGGATTTTCTTGTTGTATGAGACGTGATCTGCCTCGAACAGATCGCTGCCGACACGCCTGAGCAACGTATTTTCCAGAATGTCGGGACCGAATTTTTCTGCAATCATCGCGGGCGTGCAAGGGGTGCCTGTCCGATCTGAATAGGTCTGATCCTGGTAACTCACCTGACCCATTAAGGTCGCCAGACCCACATAGGTTTCCTCTTGAACGGAATCATCCAGTTCATCGATCACCAGCCGACGATATCCATGATGAAATGATGTTCTACCGGCACTGTTTATGCCGCCGAAACCTGCAATTACGGGTAAATGTGACAAAGCAACTCCTGTTTGGTTTTTCCGATCCTTTCGCTTCGCAGCAATGGTCAAGAACCGTTTTAATTTCTTAAGATTTATTTTCCTGAGCAGAAGGCGTATTTAAGCTGCAGGATGAACACTTGGGTGGGATTCATTTTCACACCAATCCTGAGCAGTAATTGCCTGCAAATTCAATCTATTTAATAGGCTAAAATCCAGTAGCAAGTAATTTAGGGATCGTTCATAAATAATTTCACATTATCTATTTGCAAAAGTCCCTAAAACACTGGACATTTTGCAAACAGAATGTGAGCTAACTTATGAGCCGACACTTAGTAAACGAACCGTATCTACTCGGCATCCCTTCACCGAGGGGATCATGATTCAAAACACGCATGAATCCATCCCTGGAGCTGTTGGAAAACGTCCTGTTTTCCATCGTTTTGAATCACAATCCCCTCGGTTTCGAAAGCGTGGTGAATAGTTACAGCGAACCTATATAATTTACAAGAGACATGCCATAGGATAGAAGATAGACCAATCAAATATAGGCTATAAAATCAGATTATTGTAGGCAGGAAAGAGAAGTGATCAGAAAGCGGGGAGGTCGAAAATGTGACATGTCACATTTATGTGGCGCCACGTTATAGTGACATGTCACACTTATTCGTCTGGTTGGGAAAGATTATATTTGGAAATTCTGCGATAGATTGTTCTGCGGTTAATTCCCAACAAACGAGCAGCCTTGGTTTTATTCCAGCCTGATTTCTGCAATGCCGCCAACAGTTCGTCAGGAGAATCGATGCTGTTCAGTTTGCCGACAGCTTGGCGGTATGTTTTGGGTGACGTGATTTCCGGTGGGATATGTGCCAGTTCAATCACTTCCCCTCGACAAAGAACAAAAGCCCGTTCCAGTGCGTGTTCCAGTTCACGGATATTTCCCGGCCAGGCGTAATTCAAAAAATAGTGTAAAACGTCATCTGACACATGTTGCATTTCTTTAGAGAATTTCTTATTGAACAATTTAATAAAATGCTCAACCAGGAGGCGGATATCTTCCGGCCGATCCCTTAAAGGTGGCAATTCTATCTCAACAACCTTTAAACGATAATAGAGGTCTTCCCGGAAAAATCCCTCTTCGACCGATCGTCTTAAATCCTTATTGGTACTTGCGATCACACGGATATCCACCCTGATGGGCTCTGGATGACCGACACGCTCGAATTCTTTTTCCTGGAGAACCCTCAGCAATTTAAGCTGGATTCTGGGAGAGATGTCACCGATCTCATCCAGCAGGATGGTCCCGCCATTGGCGGTCTGAAAACGGCCATGGGTATCTCTGATCGCCCCTGTAAACGATCCTTTGACATGACCGAACAGTTCACTTTCCAGTAGATTTTCCGACAAGGCCGAGCAGTTGACAGTAACAAAGGGTTTAAAAGCCCGGGTACCACTGTAGTGGATCGCCCTGGCTGCGAGTTCCTTGCCGGTTCCGCTCTCTCCGGTCAGTAGTACCGTGGTTTCCAGGCTGGACAGATCTTCCAGCAGACAGAAAATGTCTTGAATTTTCCTGCTTTTCCCGACGATATTTTGAAACATATGCCGGTTTTTCAGTTCTCTTTCCAGATCACTGATGCGAGTGATGTCCTTTATCACCAGCACCGCGCCTAAAAATCGATCATCCCGATCGAGAAGGGGTGAAGTTGAGATACTGACTTTCTGGTGTGGTAGCGCATCATGGGAACACTCAATGCGATAGTCTTTGACCGCTATTTTATCATTCAATGTTTTTTCCAGAACCGCATGGCACCGTCGGCTGCATTGACAGTCACTCTCGGCTAAAATGTTTCCCACCAGATTCTGCAGATTCAACCCGCAAATTGAATTTGTGGCGGTATTGGCCTCAATCACGTTCATTTCTGTATCTACAGTAATGATCGCGTCGTTAACACTCCTGAAGATGGCTTCCAGTCTGCTGCGATGGGTTTCCAATTCCTGTTCGACAAATTTTCGTTTGGTGATATCCCGCACAATGCAGCGAAATCCTCTGGGCTGCCCACTGGCACTTTTCTTCAGAGATATCGAGAGCTCGCCGATACGCAGGGCCCCATCTGCTCTGATGATTTCATAATCAAAAGCTTTATTGGATTGACCTGTTTTGAAGACACGGTTAAAGGCCTGGAAGACCTGTTCAATATTATCCGCTTTGATATACTCCTTATAGCTCATGCCTTTCAGGGCTTCCGCCGGAAATCCCAGAAAGTTGGAAAACGCCGAATTAAAAAAAGTCAATTGTCCCGCCAGATTCAATTCGATGTAACCGTCTTCGATCTCTTCAAGAAAAGACTGATATTTATCTTCAGCGACTTTAAGAGCGTCTTTTAACTGGGTGACGGTTGAGAGTGATGCAGAAGATGTGTGCCGGTTCTGTTTTCCGACATCTGCTTGATCTTTGGGGGGCGTTTTGGGGGTGGCCTTTCTCATAGGTTATAGATTCCGTATTTGGGGTTACATCCTTTTCCCTAAGGGTCGGCTCATAAATTAGTCAAGTGTTTCTCCTTGGTATTAAAGAAACACGTTGCTGACATATTCTGTTTGCAAAATGTCCAGTGTTTTGGGGACTTTTGCAAACAGATTATGTGAAGTTATTTATGAACGATCTCTAAATCTACTATTAATGAAAGTCTCCGGTCAATGAACGGATCGCCCCCCCCTGCGCGACAAAAGGTAATAACTCAATAATTCCCTTGAATCTTATTCTTTATGGCTTCTTTAGTCCAAGGATTTCACGAGTCTCCTCAACAGACGCCACCTTTTTATTCAGGTCACCTATGATCTTAACGGCACGGTCAACGAGTTGCGCATTTTTTTCCGCTTTAACGCCTTTGTCCATGTAGAGATTGTCCTCGAAGCCGACCCGCACATGTCCCCCGAGCAATACACCCATAGTCGCCATCGGGAACTGGGTTGCGCCCACTCCAAAGATAGACCAGGTGCTGTCAGAGGGCAGGCATTCGGCAAAATGAACTGCGTTTTTCGGAGTGGCGGCCAGACTACCGGCGGTACCCATACAGAGTTGGTAGTGAGGGGTCCCTTCGATCAGTCCCAGTTTAATCAGCCGTTTGGCAATTTCGATATGTCCGATGTCAAAAAGCTCTATCTCCGGCTTACTGCCGATCTCCTTGATCATTGCAGCCATTTTATCCACAACACCTTCAGCGTTTGCGAATATCCCGGGACCAAAGTTCATGGTCCCAATATCGAGTGAACATATTTCGGGCTTCAGTTCCAAAATATGGGCGACTCTTTGTTCTGCACTCAACAGCATGCTCATCACCTGTCCGTCTGCTGAAATAAACAGACCCCCGCCTCCGCCAGTGGAAAGATTGAGTATCATGTCGCATTCTGCACGGATGCGTTCCACTACCTCAGCAAACAAGGCTACTTCGTTGGAGGACTCCCCGGTTTCCGGATTGCGAACATGGATGTGGGCAATACTGGCTCCGGCCTTGTACGACTCGATAGCTGAATTGGCAATCTCCTCCGGGGTGATTGGTATATATTTGCTTTGCGCTCTTGTGGGCCCTGCCCCAATTATGGCAACTGTTACGATTATGTTGTTCACTGGCTTCCTCCTGGAATATTAAATTGATCACGGTCATGCCTCAACATGCCCATTACTTGAATTCCTATGTTGAAGTTCTATAACGCCCAATTGATTCCGTCAACCGCTGCTTGACCTAACTTAACCACCTCGATCAACCTGTTTTTCAACTGCTCAGGGATTTTTCACTCAGCATTCAGGCTGACATTTGCCTGAAGAGTATGTTATCATGGGTTGAGATAAAGGATCGTTCAAAAGCACCTTCACATAGTCAATTTGCATAAAGCAGCATCTCAAATCAGACTCAACTCATCCGATGAATTTTCATACAAAAGGCTGGTTCCTGCGATATTTGAAATTTCGATTGGAGCAGCCGTTTGATTGGTGGGATCAGTTCAATACCCCCAAGGCGACACCTGACCTTCTTTTGCCGGCGGATATTGCCGAGATGGACGGGCCGTTTTATCAGACTCTCAGGCAAAATGGTGTCCTGTTCGGCTGTCCGATTATGGATCCTGAAAAAGAGCAACAATACTCTGAACTCAGGTTTCTAAGTAAGCGGGATCAGGCCACCTTCGTCAATATTGAAACACTTTTCAGCGTCCTGTTGAGAGAAATTACAGTGCTGGCACCCAATCTGGGCTCTTACTCTGCTTATCTGGCTCGAACCGGACTGCGAACGGTCCAGTTCTATCTCAGTTCAGAGATTGATTCCCGGTTTTTCAGAATGAACACGGAAGCGTTACTGGTCGATAAATCGTTTTTGAGACTGATGAAAGCCTTTGAAAGAAAGTTCTTAAAACGAATCAAAATCATGGCCCGGTTCACTTTCGGTACTTCACTGCAAAACAGCTTTGCCTTCCTCGATATTTATGGGCTTATACAGTGGCACCGCAGGTTTCATAACCAGTCGGAAAGCCCCGTTTACTATCTGGCCGAAATTGAAGAAAATCACGCCACACTACAGCAACAGCTTTTTCTGATCTTTGCCGGGCTCATCTGGCATTCGGAAAAAGAGCTTGGTTTGGTGATGACCGATTTCATGAAGTACATAGGACAGGGAGATGAAAAACATCTGTTACGCTACAGAAAGTACAAAATGCTGAAACGGTATATAAAAACAACCCGCCTGCCATTTCGTAACAAGCGACGGCTCCTGGCGATTGTCAAAAAACCGATCGAACTGAAAGAGATTAAACTGGCGATTTCTGAACCGGTGATCAACCATTACATGTTGGAGCAGACAATTCTGTTATCACTGATCGACGAAGATATTGATCCGTTTTATGTTCCTTTTATCAAAGATTTCGCGAAATATATAGGCATTGAAGAAGAGGACCTCCAAGCAAGAATCAGTTCAGTCGCCGCTTTTTTCCAATATTATGAAGAACGCTTCGACTTTATCCGCGGAAATCGCGCCTTATATCATATGAAGGAAAACATTAACAAACAGCTCACGACTATCATCCGTAAAAACCTCGACCGCATTGTCAATGAGATTAAGCACACCGGAGATCTTTACACGATATTAACCAAAACCGGCGGCATGAAACTGTCGGAAGCTGAGAAAAAGTTTGTGAAGGTGCAGCTTTTAAGTATTGCCAAAACAATTCCCGCACTAACCATTTTTTGCCTTCCTGCAGGTGGAATGGTGTTGGGCATTTTGATCAGAGTATTACCTTTTAATATCCTGCCTGATTCCTTCGTCGAGTAGCATTTTTATACTTTTGCAGCACATACTTCAGCAGTAGATCTGCACTCTTATTTATCACCGAATTGAGTCCTGCATGAGAAGAAACAAACCCTGTAACAGCAAAGCCTGAGGCACGATATAGACTTTCATATTGTGCAATCCCTGAAGAGAATACTTCACTTGTGTAATTTTTATATCTGGATTAGTATTAAAAAAAACAATTTTTTTTATTTTGACACCAAACCGCTATTATACATGGCATTCAAGACATATCTTTCAACATAAATTTTTATTGATGCCTCAAAGAGGGGTTCTGCCATTATGTCGCGCCTTTATTGATTCCAAAGTCCAAATGGAGGATTGCGTGCAGTTTTTGAAAAACTTGCTGGTTCTTGGAGAGAACGTTTTGCTGGCTTTTGGATTAAGTGTTGGCAAGATTTACGCGTAGTCGCCAAAGGTACTGGTCGTCATGAGCTACGAGCAACAGAATCTCTGGAACAAAGAGATCAAAGAAGGGATTGATTCTGTTTTGAAAAAGAGATGCCAGATTGAGCGTTTATGTACCATTAGTATCATAAAAAACAGGCCCTAAATAATGCTATTCCTTGGAAAATGAAACTTCCCAATCTACGGATCGGTACCCGCTTACTTGTATTGAATTTGATGATTGCGTTGGCCTTTATTGCAATCATCACTGTGGTGATCTCTTCATACGCGATTGTTAGCAACATGCTGACCGACGTCGCACATCGTGATATGGATAAAATGATATCCAATTCCCTGACTGTCCGTCAGTATTCCCAACTCTTTTCGGATATTAATATCCTCAGTCACACATTTTACGGCAGGGATGAGTACCTGATGAAAGAAAGACATCGTCTGACAAACTCGGTCAGATCCATCATGGAAAAAGCCGAGGATCCGGATGTAAAATCGTCGATACTTGAGTTATCCGCCCATCTCACCCGTTTTCTAAAGCAATGCCTTTCCATTAACAACATTTTGAAAAAGAGAGTCAATATCGATTTAAAAATCCATATTGAGTTAAGCAAACTTAAAGACAAAATCGGGAAACTGCTCCAGGCCGGCACGCTGGCAGGAAAAGACACAATTTTTATGAAGCAGGCGCAATCATTGATCATCGGATACAAGGAGAGCCTGCTCAAGACTGGTAAATATTTTGCTGAGATTGGTTACGGCCAGTATCAACTGTCTCCGGAAACAACCTTCTCTCCTGTACTCAAAGAACTGGAGAGCCTTATCCTCAGGCTGCAAACAGTGACGGCATCCACGCCTGAAGTGTCCAGTTTCGGCAAGAATATCATGCGGGATGCATTGGAATACAGAACCATTATTGTCGCAGTAGAAGAAGAGATGGGGAGCCTGACGCTCCATATGAACCATCTGACAAAGTCCAAACTGCAGGCTATATCAGCAACAGAAAAGATTAATGCAGAAGTCACCGCAGCTGCGGTAACAGTTGCAGAGAACATAGAACAGGAAATCATTTCAACCGTTCTCATTGTTCTGGCGTTGTGCCTACTGGTGGTCCTGTTTCTGGCACTAGCGACCAATTATTTCTTCCACTCAACAATTACTCGCCCCCTGAAGACCCTTCAGACAGGACTCAAATCCTTCAGCCAGGGGGATTTCAATACTCAGATAAATCTAGACAGGAAAGATGAATGGCGTGTGGTTGAAAACAGCTTCAACACCATGGCCAACGATCTATCACGGACTTATCTGGCATTGAGTGAGAGCGAGGAGAAATTCAGAGAACTGGCAGAACTGTTGCCTCAACCGGTGTTTGAATTGGATCAACAGGGCGGGTTCACGTTCAGCAATCAACGCATCTTTGAACTCTTCGGCTACACTCCACAAGAATTACAGAGCGACATGCAGATTTATCAGCTGGTTTCACCTTCAGATAAAGAGCGGTTGCAGCTATCAATGCAAACCATATTTAACGATCAGGAGTTTGGAAGCCAGGAATACAAGGCGCTACGGAAAAACGGCACAGAGTTCCCGGTTCTGATGAACTACGGCCCCATCAATCGTGGAGATAATATCGTCGGAATCCGGGGAATTGTGGTTGATATCACTAAAAGAAAACAAGTGGAAAAAGAGTTGGCTGAACATCGGGACCATTTGGAATATTTGGTAGGGTTGCGAACAGTGGCTCTTGCCAAGGCGGTCTCCAAACTCAAGTTATCCGAAGAACACTTCAGAACGCTGGTGGATACCATCCCCTATGGCGTTCAGGAGCTCGATAATTCCGGAACAATTACATATGTCAACAAGGCCTATCAAGAGATGCTAGGAATAACCCAGGTTGAGTTGATAGGTCATCCTGTCTGGATTGACAGCAATGAGCCGGCCGTAACTGAAGCCAGGGTCAAAAGTTCGCAAAAAAAACTTTCTGAACAAAATGAAGCGCCTGCACCGACTCCCGAGTACCAAAGTAAGCGCACCCGCAGTGGTGAGGTGATTGATGTCCGGATTTTCTGGAACTACCTGCGCAATTCGGATGGAGACATCACTGGAACCATCAGTGTTCTCACTGACATCACCGAAACGCTTCAAGCAGAAAAAGCGCTCCAAAAATCAGAGTCACTCTATCGCAGCCTGGCGACCCAGATGAACGATGGATTCCTAATTCTTGATAAGGATTTCAAATTCACCTATATCAATCCGAGCCTGCAGAAGCTAATCGGCTACTCTGAACAGGAAATGCTGTCAATGAAAGTAGATGATTTTGCGACAACTGAGAATCGGGATATCCTTGTTCGCTCTTTGGACAGGATGATCAAAACAAGGGAAAATATTCGATTCGAAGCGACATTCTACTCCAATGAGAGGCAACCAATCGCGCTGCTTATATCAAGCAGAGCTGATTTTGAAAATGAAATGTTGAATGGAATTTATGCCATTTGCACAAATATTACCAGGCTGAAGGCAACGGAATTAACTCTGAGAGAAAATCAGGAGAATCTGGAAGAGAGGATACAGGAAAGAACAAAAGAACTTGAAATCGCTAAAAATCGGGCAGAGCATGCCAATGACCTGAAGAGTGAATTTCTGGCCAATATCAGTCATGAGTTAAGAACCCCGATGCACGCCATCCTCAGCTACTCAAAATTCGGGATAGAGAAAATGGATATCAAATCCAAAGAGAGGATTAAACAGTATTTCACTAACATTAACATCAGTGGAAAACGACTCTTAGACCTCTTAAATGATCTCCTGGACCTCTCCAGAATGCAGGCTGAAAAAATGGAGTTTGAATTTAAGTATTCAAGCCTGGAATTGGCTTTTTATGATATGAAACGCGAAATGATCCCTCTTCTGCAGGAGAAAAATCTGAAGTTGACAATGGAAGATAAACGGCTCGGCAGCATGAACTTCGATGTATACAAGATTAAACAGGTCATCTCAAATCTTTTTAGCAATGCCATCAAGTTCGCCGATCAAGATTCAGAGATCCTGGTAACCTTTGAAGACAAAGCGGATAAAGTATTGATTTCTATACATAATCAGGGAGTTCAAATTCCGCCAGACGAGCTTCTGACCATTTTTGATCCGTTTATTCAAAGCTCACTAACGAAGACGGGGGCAGGTGGAACTGGGCTGGGCCTACATATCTGCCAGAAAATAATCAATTATCATGAGGGTGAGATCTGGGCCGAGGAGAACAGCCAGGGAGCGACAATAAAATTTTACTTGCCCAAAGACCTCAGCAATTGATCGGCTGGGTTCTAACTTCTGAAATTCAAACCTCTTTAACTCGCCCGACATCACCGCTTTCCAGGCGGACTTTTATGCCATGGGGATGGGAGGCAGAGTTTGTCAGGATATCCTTGACAAAACCTGCCGTTAATCTGCCACTTTTCTGGTCCTGTTTCAGGACAATCTTGACCTCAAGGCCCGGCTTGATATTCGCTCTTTTTTTACCATCCATGATGTTTTAATCTCTGCCAAAGTGTGATGATCGATATCCTTCTTTAAATGAAGCACAAGAGATTGCTTTTTCAATCTCTTGTGGTGACGCGTTACAGCCGCTCATTTGCAGCACCACTTTTTTACCACGGATTCTCTCTTTTATTTTTTCTGCAGCCATCAGTGTGGAGGCGCCTGATCCTTCTGCCAGATTGTGTGTGTAATACATGGCCATCGCCATGGATTCGTATATCTCATCTTCTGTTAGCAGCACAAAACCATCCAGCCCGTTTTTGTATATTTGAAAAGGTGTTTCATAGGCGATACCCGTCGCAAAACCGCCAGCGAAGGTGGTATTGGCTGCAGAAGAGATCTGTTTTGATTTCCATGAATTATATGCTGCCGGCGAGTTCGCCCCCTGCACCCCGATAATCTCCACTTTGGGACAGCAACTGCGCAAGGTGGTGATGGCCGCGGCCGCTTCACTACCGGCGCCTATGGGAACAATCATCACATCTATGTCCGGTAAATCCGCCGCAATTTCCAGAAACTCTGTACCCACGCCATTGATCAGAAGCGGTTCATTTGCGGGATGAGCATAATACAGCCCTCGTTCACTGCAAAGCGTATCAACAATTTTGGACGCCTCTTCAAATGTTTTTCCAGATTCAATCAGTTCGGCACCCGTCTCAATAATCGCCCTATTCTTGACCGGATTGTTGTTTTCGGGAACAACCACTGTCGCCGGCAGGTTATGCCAGGCGGCAGCTGTTGCGATAGAGGTCCCGTGATTTCCCGTCGAAAACGTAATGACCCCTTTGGCGTTCAGATTTTTCAAATGGTGAATCAGGTTTATGCCGCCTCTGATTTTAAAGGTCCCGGTGGGGTTATGATTTTCATGTTTAACATAAACATCCGCTTCCAACAGTTCTGACAACGCCTGATATCTTATGAGCTGAGTCGGTTTCAGAAAATTCTGTACAACTGTACGAGCCTTTTTAACCTCTGAAATCGAGATGGGAAATTGTTTTAAACTATTCATTGGACCCTTTATTGAAACACACTGTTGTGGATCTCTGGCTTAAAACCCAGATTAAACGTATTGATGACAGATTTAGGGGTTAGCACATCCACTTCACCGGTCAGGTTCAACCGGTCATCTGCACAATACCCCTCAAATGACCATAAATAGATCCTGTCTGCAAATATGATATAGGCGGAACCACTCTGGGAAAAAATCGATCCGTCAGGCAGTTCTTTGAGATTTGCCTTGAATGTCAGTTTTTCCTTTTTGCTAATTCTTTCTTTATGCATAATCCTGCTGATGTCTGAGGCCTTCACCGCTCCCAGCGGCTGATCGAGGTTGGCCCTGACCCAATAGTCTTTAAATTCAAGATACCGTTCTCCTCTACATTCAGCACAGGGCCTGTGTCCAGCTGCAAATGCAGTTGCTTCATCCAGAAAGAAAAGCTCGGTGTATTTATGGGGAGACATCAGGATTCGTTTTCTTCCTTTGAATTGCAATCTACAGGTCACCCAGTTTTGATGCTGATAGGTTTTGACGATCTGTTTGCGGTCATTATGAAGGATGCCTCTATTCCCTAGCAGTGTCCCTCTAGCGGACGTCTCGATCAATTTTCCCCAGGGATCAACTCTATTTTGCAGCGGCATAGCTCATCCTGTTAACTCGGTAATTGAAGGACCAGGTCTTTCATTCTGGCATTCTTAGGGATCGTTCATAAATAACGTCACATAATCTATTCGCACAGGGATCGTTAAATAATAACTTCTCTTAATCAGTGTGCAAAAGTCCCAAAAGCCGGACATTTTACAAACAGAATGTGAAGTAATCATTTAGCCGACCCTTAGTTGGCCACTTTATTGGCAACGCCAAAGGGCACGTGTACCGATGGAAGCACATCTGATGAGCCCTCCAGATGTAGGCGCTGATCATCAAAAAACATATGGGGTTTGATCACTTCCAATACTTTGGATTTCTCCACACCCCCCATAAAAAAAGCCTCATCCACCGTAATACCCCAAGAGCGCATCGTGTTAATGACGCGTTTGTGTGAAGGCGCATTCCGGGCTGTCACAATGGAGACTCGCAGAACAGGCTTGTATGCCGCATCCGCTTCTGCTTTTGCTAGTTCCAGTTTCTGGATATGTGAGATTCTTTGCAGGAAATCCTTCAATGGCCCCGGGTTGTGCGGCACATCAACCTTCGATTCTTCATATGAGTGAAAATCGGCCAGTTGACCCGATTTTTGAAACACCTCTTCGGACTCATCATCGGCGATCACACCATCAAAATCAAATGCAATGCGCAACTGTTTATCTTCTTTATCGTCAACAATATTGCCATGCAGTATTTGCCCGGCAGCGTAACCAGCTGCTACAGCTTGATTTACATCTTTTGGGTTTGCAGACAGAAACAGTTCAATATCGAAAGCGGGGATATATTTATAGGGGGACTTTCCATTCAGGAACACGGCTCTCGTTATTTCCAGTTTATGAAACTCAATTGAGTTCATGACCCTCAAACCGGTATCAGGGTCATTGCGAGACAATAAGATGACTTCAACCGGCGGGTCTTCTGGATTCAAATTATTCAAAGCCAACAACCTTCTGATAAACGGAAACGCCACACCCTTTTTTAAAGGCTCATTTTGCTTCTCCAGTTGATATTTACGATAAGCCTGACCTCCTTCGGTCTTGAAAACATGATCAGACTCGTCGAGGTCAAACAGGGCACTTGAAGCCAGCCCTACTACCAGTCTATTGGTTAATACATATGGCATTTGCTTCTCTTTTCATGACGTTATCGGGGTCAGATCTTTCCGGGTTCTGCTCGTTCATTTTCAGGACATGTGATTCTGTTTTTCTAAAAAAACCAAGGTCAACCTTTCAGAAAGTGTCTGTCTTTTAAATTCTCGATATCCCTTCTTTGCATATAAATACAAGTTCTTCTCACTTTTATATCCCGTAAACAATTCAAATCTGCTTACATCGCTGAATTTTTTTTCAATTTCAGTTAGGAGAACAGTTCCAATTCCCCGGTTTTGAAAAGCCGAGTCCACAATCAGCTTTCCAACATAACAAGTCCCCTTTTTCTGATAGGCCCGCACGGAGGCTACGATACGGCCTTCTACTTTAACTATGAGAAATATCTGATGTCGAAACTCTTCGTTAATTTCGGCCAGAGTCTGATACAGTGGTGGAATGGAGAAATCATTATGAATTTCAGCCTCGCTACGGTAGGCACTTTTCTGTAATAATAATATTTCTTCTAAATCCTCAAGCTGTGAAACCGATGGTCTGATATCCATTTGGTAACCGCAATAATTACTTAGTGTGACGATGTTGCAGGTTTGGTGATGAAAGCCTTTTATCAACACCCTGCCAATAGGCGTTCCTGGCTAAAAATAGTTCTTATAAAGCAGACGGATAATGGTCAGAAATACAATCAATAAAAAGATCAGGCGAATGAAGCTGGTTCCTTTTTCAATCGCCAGGTTAGAGCCGATTCTTGCCCCAATAACCTGACCAACAACCATTGTGATACCAGCGTATATATTGATATTTCCGGATATCGCAAAAACAGTCAACGCCATCAGATTGCTGGTGAAATTCATAATTTAGTAATACCCACCGTTTTGGTTAAATTGTATCCAACCAGAATCAGCAGGCTGGCGGTCCAGAAGGCGCCTGTCCCCGGGCTAAAAAACAGCAAAATAAAAAATTCGAAACCCAGTTTCTCCATCAGTCTCTCAAGCCATTCCCCTGAAAATGTCATCTTTTTCGTCATCTGACATTTCGCTTAGAAAATTTGTAGCCAGACTCACCATCTCTTCAGGGCTCAGTCTTTCCAAAACATTGAGGGTTATCTTGCCGTTTCGGGAGCCCCAGGCGATTGCTTGAGAGATGATATGTTTTTTCTGTCCGGGATTGATATTATCAAGGTCAATTTCCTGCTTTGGTCTCCCGGAAGGAACCAGGCTTCCTCTGGGTTCAGGGGAACTCAAAGTCACTGTTTGATATGACTCATCACTTGTCACTCCTGCGACCCCTCTGATCAATCTCAGCAGATCCATAATTTGCGCGACTTGATCGGCTGAAAGATTTTCTTCCAGTTCTACATTGATAATTGTCATTTGAAACTCACAGGCAAGACGAAATTTGGTGCAGAAACGAGCTTTCAATCAAAGCTCATAAAATAACCCAATCTCAATTCTCCGTCTATGGAAAACAACATTGAGGATGGTCAGTATGTTTAAGAAAGGGAATCATGGTTTTTTGAAGCTTTTGGCCAAATTGAAAACCACCTGGGTACAGTGTGGAGATAATCCTCATATTCTGTGCCAAATCGATGTCGCAGGCCCGGCTCTTCTATCAGTCTGATAAACAAATCAAACACTAAAAAAATGAGCAGACAATAGACAAACAGCAGCATGTGCCCCCTAAACAGGCACAAGCCAAAGAGAACCAGCATATAAGCGACGTACAAAGGGTTTCTACTGTATCGGTAAGGCCCTTTGATGACTAATTTAGTGGTCGGAATATCCAAGAACGGGGTCCCTTTTCCTTCATTAACTAACATGCTTACGCAGTAGAACCACAGCAGCGGACCCAGGCCCATCAACCATTTTCCAACGGTATCACTATACGCGTAATACAAAATTGGCAGTCCCCAGTCTTCATTGATTTGAATTATGGCAGGCGGAATCACAAGAAAAATAAAAAACAAAATGATACCACCCAGTATTAGCCAAATCATGAAATTAACCTATCTGATTGAATTTCAGATTTCTGCCAATTTAGCAGGCGCGACAGCGATCAGTACCATCGCCAAAGGGCAAGAATTAGAGTGATGACAAATACAAATCCCAGGTTCATATAGGCCATGAAAAAAAAGACCTGTTTATGGGTTTCAACAGGGAGATCTGCTTTTTCAATTGAAAGCAGGCCAACTTCAGGCATAGCCAGAATCTTGTCTTCATCGTGGGGAGCCTGCGACAGAATGTCAGTCAGATCGAAACGAGTCCCACCTTCACTTCCCCGCGGGGTAACCCCTTGGATGCATAAGCTGGTTTTAACACCAGATGGACATATAAAATCGTACCGAACCACAAAAATGCGGTTACAATATGAATATATCCAATTACCAATTTAAGTATTTGTAAAATTGATTTTTCCGGCGCTTCTTCCAGTGCGGCTTCCGGATCTACGGACAGATGATAGCCTTTACCCCGTTCAGTGAATTCTCCACCGCCTGCAGGGTCCAAGTGACAGACTTCACATTTCGCTCCGGTTTCTTCTGCATACTCTTCAAGCGCCTTTGATACCACAGGCAATGAAGCCATTAACAAAAGGATTACTATGGCTTTAAAAGCAAAAGAGTTGATCATATTTGA
>PJEL010002436.1_pt1 | contig 17116 bp, 6 predicted proteins | sample 1853271 | NCBI WGS metagenome assembly PJEL01 (sample SAMN08108733, study PRJNA415343) | Invertebrate metagenome, whole genome shotgun sequencing project. | host: Globobulimina | place: Sweden: Gullmar Fjord | collected 2015-08
TCTCAATGAATCCAGGACCCTGTTCAAGGTTTGCGCAAAAGGGCCCAGCAGCAGGACTTGCGTTTTATCGAGTTGACCCTTCTTAATCGACAGTTCGAGTTCGTGGGCGATATCCTGAAGATTATTCATACACAGATTTGCCGACACACCTTTGACCGTGTGGGCCAATCGTTGCGCAAGCTCCGGGTCGCCTTCATCCAATGCGCCTTTTATTTGATCTGTTGCATCTGAATAGCCATCATGGAATTTAACCAGCAATTTTCGGTAAAGCTTTATATTGCCGCCTACCATTGCCAGGCCGGATTTCAAATCGACACCCGGCAGTTCATCGGGCAAGTCATTGGGCAGGCCAGGGGGCAAGTCATTGGGCAAGCCAGGGGCCGGTGCTTTTATGTCCGGACCTTCAATCGCTTTCTCAGCGACCTCCGTCACCTGATCCATGTACCCTGCCTCGATGTCCCCCGGCTCGATCCACTTGACCAGGGCGGAGAACAGTTGTTCATCATTGATCGGCTTGGTTACATGGTCGTTCATACCGGCTTCCAGACTTTTATCCGCATCACCGGCCATGGCATGAGCGGTCATGGCAATGATCGGCACATTTCGGATTTCGGATTTCAGATTTCGAATGTTCCGCGTAGCGGTGTATCCATCCATCACCGGCATTTGAATGTCCATGAGGATTGCATCATATTTGTTTTTTTTCACAGCCTCGACGGCTTCCAGGCCATCATTGGCCAGGACAACATTCAATCCGGCGCCCTCGATAATCTCCAGGGCCACCTGTTGGTTGATTTCATTGTCTTCTACCAGTAGAATCTTTGCGCCTCGAATCTTCTGAAGGGCCAGCAGGTACGGAGCCTCCAGTTCTTTTCTGATGGGGCGTCTATCGACTTTTTTCTCGAAAATATCCATGATCGTATTAAACAAGATCGACGTTTTTACCGGCTTGATCAGAAAGCCTTCCAGGCCCACCTGGTCAGCCTGCTGCATGACCTCTTCCCGACCGTAAGCGGTCAGCATGATTACCATTGGAACCGGTGACAGGCTTGTATTATTCTTGATACGCCTGGAAGTCTCAATGCCGTTTATATCGGGCATCTTCCAATCCATGAACACCAGTTTGTATGGCCGGCCTTCAACAGTGGCCCTGTCGAGCTCGACCAGGGCTTCTTCGCCGCCCCCGGCCACTGAAACCATAAACCCCAGGGATTCTAACATTTCTCTTAAAATGATTTGTGCGGTGATACTGTCATCCACCACCAGGATTTTCATATTTTTCAGATCTCCGACATCGCAGCGCAATTCCTTTCCCCTGGTATGCCGGCCGAAAACGGCTGTGAAACTAAAGATGCTGCCTTTGCCAGTTTCACTTTTCACATCGATTTTACCGTCCATCATCTCGACCAGACGTTTAGAAATCGTCAGTCCGAGTCCTGTGCCGCCATATTTACGGGTGGTGGAGGCATCGGCCTGGGAAAACGGTTGAAACAATTTTTCTGTCTGTTCTCTGCTCATGCCGATGCCGGTGTCGCGAACTGAAAACTTAAGCGTTGCCTTGTCCTGATTTTTTTCAGCCAGTTCTATACTGATGACGATCTCTCCTTTTTCGGTAAATTTAACCGCGTTATCGGTTAGATTCAGTAAAATCTGTCCAAGTCTCAACGGGTCTCCCACCAGAGACAAAGGAACATCCGGCGACACCCGGAACAGGATCTCCAATCCGATCTCATAGGCCTTAATAGGCACAACAGTGCTTAAATTGTCCAGGACCTCCTCCAAATCAAAGTCAATAGATTCCAAATCCAGCTTGTCGGCTTCGATCTTTGAAAAATCGAGGATATCGTTAATGATGCCAAGAAGGGATTTGCCGGATCCGTCAATCTTCTTCAGGTAGTCATGCTGTTTGGGCGTCATATCGGTTTTTAGGGCCAGGTAACTCATACCGATGATGGCGTTCATGGGGGTACGTATCTCATGGCTCATGTTGGCCAGGAACTCACTTTTCGCCTGGGTGGCTGTCTCGGCCTTTAGAGCCATCTCGTTGGATTTTGCAATTGCCGACTCAAGCTGTTGGGTGCGTTCTTTTACCAGGTCGTCTAAATGACGGTAAACAAAAGCGTTTTCCAGTGATATCACTGCCTGGGACAGCAGAATGTTAAGTGTTTCTATTCTGTCTTGAGTAAACGCATTTGCTGTTATATTATTTTCTAAATATAATACGCCGGTGGTTTTGTCCATATAACGCATCGGAATGCATAATACTGATTTGGGCTGATTTGCATTTAGGTAAGGATCATTGATAAACAGCTTGGAATCATTTTCGTTTGGCAATACGACACTTTCCCCGGTTTTTTGGACATAATTAACAATGCCTGAAGAAAGGTCTTTGCTTTCATCTGCTTTTATCGCTTGTAATATCCGGATCTCTTTTGTGGCGGCATTTGCCGCAGCTTCTATTAACAACTCTTCTTGTCTCTTAAGTATTACATATCCCTTCTCCGCGCCGGCGTTTTCCATGATTATTGTTATCATTCTTTCAAGAAGCTTTTCTAAATCCATTTCCCGGGATATGGCTTGAGATGCTTTCATTACAGTGGATAGATCCAGTGATGCTGAAGGACTGATACCGGTGATGGTGGCGGTCCTGGTCCTGGTCCTGGTTCGGGTTCGGGTTGTACCTGGAGACGAACCTGTTTGCTCTGCATGCAGTTCAAGCAAGTGCTGATATTTTTTTTCAATCTGTTTTACTTTGGCAATTGCACCCCACATGCGATATGTATTAAGCGCTTTTGTCATATATAACGCTGCAATTTCTTCTTCGTCCATCCCAAGCCGGAATTTTGCGCTTAACTCCAGGGAGAGGGCTTCGTCCTGAAGAAATTTGTTTTCACGGGCATGCGTTGTCGCAAGCTTGTAGTGGTTCATGGCTTTTTGTTGCTGTCCCATGACACGGGCAATTTCCGCTTCCACCAGGTGATACTTATGGCTGTAATTCATGGGGGCGTAATGAGCCCATTTTTTCATTTTTTTCTGGTTTTTAATTACTGCTTTTAGATATTGTCTTTGCCTTGATTTTGTTTCTGCTGGATAAAGCGCGAGTCGAGTCAGGGAGTCATAGAAATTCGTATTTGGCAAATATGGATGTGAGATTTGTGTGCCACTATATGATTTTGCTAATTCTGAATATTTTAATGCATCTTTATTATTCTCAAAAACATAGTTAAGGTGTAATAAAAAGTTATAAAGAACAAATAATGCAGCATTGTCGTTTGCACTTATATGTATGGGCAACATTTTGCTTTCATCGTATGATGATCCAACTAATTTGCATGGATCCTCAGACATCCCCCTGAGATTTAAAAAAACTTGATGATTTAGCAGTTGATAGTTAAGGATAGTATCTTGATTGAGTTTTCTGATCGTTTCTGTATATTTTGCCGTCTCTTTTTCAACACTTATCAGCTCTATACCAGATATAAATAAACAACTGGTATACATATTTGCGGATAAAGCTGCAAATTCAAGATCACCTGTTTCCAGCCCTATCTGATATGCCTCAATTAACGGTTCTGCAGAATCTCGCAAAGGTTTTTTCCAGTGATTTATAAAAAACAAGACTACCAGCCGGACCTTTGATTTACTTTCATTGGCATTTAAACTTTCAACAAGTTTCAGGGCAAGTTTGCCCAACTCAAAACCAGCGCTGACATCTCCAAGAACGCCGCAATGAATCATTCCAAAACCTGCATAGAAATAAGGCGAATAAATGCTGTTGCCATATTTAACTGATAATCTGACCATGTTGAAGACTACAAGAGGCAAAAGTTCGGGAGCGGCATAGTATGAAGATGAGCCGATACTTGATAGAATTTGCATTAAAGCAAGCTTATGGGGATCTTTCATTTCCGGAAGATTGATCAGGTCTTCAACGGATTTACCCATTAATGACAACTTCACTCGCAGGAGTTCATAGACCGTTCGTAGTTTGCCGGGTTTCTCCGGAAGCTTGATCCCCAATTGTCTTAAAACGTATAAGCCGATCCTTATCGCTTCCAGAAGCTGATTCTGAGCGATATAGGCCAATATTTTGGCCTCATATACTTTGATTTTATCCAGAAATGACTTAGCGTTTTGAAAAACCTTTTCCGCCAATTTATCCATTGTCTCATAATCAGCGCTGAGTTGAGCCGCGCTGACTGCCTGCTGGTATAATTCAAGGGTGAGATCATAGTTTTCCTGCCAGCAGTTTTCCTTCTTTAGAAGTCCGATTCCTGCCTTCAAATAATTTAATGCCGGCGCATACGCATTTGAAGCCAGAGCCTTTTTTCCAGCCATAAGGTTCAGCTCTGCCAGGTTACGTTTTTTGGATTCTTCAGTAATCAACTCCGCTCCTGCATTCAATTGATTGACAATATAGAATATCTTTTCCGGCAGTTCTTCTTTATTGGTTTTATTTAAAACTAAATTCCCAATGCGATAGTGCTGCCGTGTTTTCTCTTTATCGGAAATCAGCAAATAGGCAGCCCCCTGCACACGGTCATGACTGAAGCTGTACATGTTATCGATTTTATAGAGCATACCTTCCTGTAAAACCGCATTCAGTGCTGTTAAAATAACCTCCTCTGATTTTCCGCTTATCGCAGCCAGGGTCTCAAAATCAAAAGAGCTGCCGATGCTGGCCCCAAGTTTTATAACTTCCTGTGCATTTTCCGAAAGGCCGGCAATTCTTTCTGTCATAAGGTCCGCAACATTATCCGTTGCCTGCAACTCTTCAATCCCTGTCATGTGCCATGACCAGCCGTCTTCAAACGAAAATTCAATCAGCTTTTCTCTATACAGGGTTTTTAAAAACTCATTGACGAAAAAAGGATTTCCCCCGGTCTTACGCATCAGAAGCTCTGCCAAAGACTTTGTCTTCTCTGTGGGATAATTCAGCGCATCACCGAGCAACTGACAGACATGTTCCATGCCCAGAGGCTGAAGAAAGATATTATTCACTGTTGTATTGGATTCTTTTATTTCATTCAGGGTTAAAATCAATGGATGGGAATCCGGGGTCTCGTTATGGCGATAGGCGCCCATCATAAATAGATGCTTGATATCAGAATCAGTTGTGAACAGTTTCAGCAGTTGCAGACTGGCCAAATCAGCCCATTGCAGATCGTCGAAGAACACAACCAGAGGGTGTTCTCTGCTCGTCAATACTTTTATGAAGGCCTGAAATACCAGGTTAAACCTGTTATTTGATTCAACCGGACCCAGTGTCGGCACGTCCGGTTGTTTGCCGATAATCAACTCAAATAAAGGGATAATGTCAGTGATGATTTTGCCATTCGGCCCGAGTGCGGATAAAATTCTCTCTTTCCATGCGGCAATTGCAGCATCCCCTTCAGCAAGGATCTGTCCGGCAAACCCGGTAAAGGCCTGAATAATACCGCTGTAAGGCATGTCCTTTTTCAGTCTTTCAAATTTTCCCGAGATAAAATATCCGCCATATTCAACAATTGGCTTTTGGATCTCATTGATCAACACTGATTTTCCGATCCCTGAAAATCCTGACACCAGCATCAGTTCGGTGTCCCCCTCCCGCATCCGTTCAAACGCGGACATCAGTGTGCTAATTTCTTGTTCCCGACCATATAGTTTTTGGGGGATGGAAAATTTATCGGATACATCATCCAAGCCCAATTCGAATGTTTTGATTGCCCCCGTGTCCTGCAATTCCTTCAGGCAGTGTTCTAAATCGGTTTTTAGGCCATAAGCGCTCTGATACCGGTCTTCTGCGTTTTTACGCATTAGCTTGATCACAATCTCAGAGACTGCCTTTGGTATGCTTTCATCAATTTCATGGGGAGGAATCGGCTGAATAGCAATATGACTGTGCACCAGTTTCAGTACGTCTTCTAATTCAAAAGGAAGACGTCCGGTCAGCATCCGATAGAATGTTGCGCCAAGGGAATAAAAGTCCGTGCGGTAATCAAGGGACCGGTTCATTCGGCCGGTCTGTTCCGGAGAGATATACGTCAGGGTGCCTTCCAAAACATTCGGATTTTTCACCGATGTGATTTCCCGGGGGAGTTCCGTGGAAATACCGAAATCGATGATCCGGACACTATCATTTTCAATATTCCAGATGATATTTAAGGGATTAATATCCTTGTGAATGATATTGCGTTTGTGGATATTCCCGATAATTTCGGTAATACGCGCACCAAGACGCAAGAATTCGTCCAAATGAAGCTTTTTTGATTTAAGTATATCGGAAAGCGACCGGCCTTTTATATCCTCCATGATGATTGCGGGAGAATTACCGATTTTAGACATTCCATATACCTCAATGACGCCCTCGTTTTTAAACCTGCCGGTAATCTCATATTCCCGGTTAAATATTGAAAATTCTTCAGGGGCAGGGTATTTTTTATTCAATACCTTCAGAATTACCGGCCGCTTATTTTTTTCTTCAAACGCGCGGTATATTAAGGTGCAGCTGCTTTCATAGAGTATTTCAGGATTTTGATAGCCTTCAAGTTGCTGCATACCTGTTTACCTCTTCAATTATAATTATATCGGGCCATTTGGGACAAGACTTATTTTCCGCGACCTTTAAATTCCTTGAACCTTCGCAACTTCGACAATCGCTCAACTCAGGTTTAACCAGGATCGTCTCTTTTGGCCGCTTGTGTTTTTTCAAGAACGACACCAATACGCGCCTTTAAAAGTTCAGGATTGAAAGGTTTGGGAAGATAGTCCTCAGCCCCAATTTCAATACATTTGTTGACGTTTGCCATTTCGTCTATGGCGGAAATCACAATTACCGGAATTTTCCTCAATCTGGGATCCATTTTCAATTGCTCAAGTACCTGAAAACCGTCCATAACGGGCATTATAATGTCCAGCAGAATTAAATCCGGCGGATCATCTCTGATGAACTCCAGGGCGCTTTGACCGTCCATGGCCACACTGATATCATAATCGTCGCCAAGGATATCAACAAGGATATCAATGTTTGTTTCCGTATCATCTACAATCAGTATGGTGCATTCAGATAGGCCTGTCATTGGTTCTCCAAATTTTAATTAAGATACGGGTGTCTTTTCTCTTTATTGTCTCGTAAAAAAGATGTCGATCCAATACAGATCAGGTATAATTCAATTATATCTCTATTTTAAATCAAGAATCATGCCAGGAGACGAAACGGAGCGTATGAATTATTTTTTGAGGGTGATTACAGGTAGTTGCTTCCGGTGGCAGGCAGGGAAGGATGATGATCATGATCGTTATAGGTGTAGCATGTTACACATATGTTACGTTACATTTGTGTGCTGATGAATATCAGGAGAAGTGCGGTTTTTGATTTACTCTAAAGGAGAGATGATATAATATTTTTTGCGACAGGACCATATAATGCGACAGGACCATATAAAAGGGTGCAAATGCCTTCTTTCAAAAATAACAAAACAACCAGACTTTTTTTAGATCTGCTAAAACAGGGAACATCACCGAAGAAACTGGCCCTCTGTGCAGCACTGGGAGTTACCTTTGGTATATTTCCGGTTTATGGGACTACTACTTTACTGTGCGTAATTGCTGCATTCGTATTTCGACTGAATCATGCCGCCATACAAGTTGTAAACTATGCCGTCTATCCTTTATGGTTCATTATGCTTGTGCCGTTTTTCAAAATGGGTGAATTTATGTTTAATGCTTCGCCAATTCTTTTCACAGCGCCAAAAGAAATGATTACCATGTTTAAATCAGATGAGTTTTATTTTTTTCAAACAATCGGGACATCACTTCTTCATGCAATTGTCGCATGGTCATTAGTTTGTCCTCTCATTAGTGCGATCATATATTTTAGCCTGCTGCCTCTTTTGAAAAGACATATAAGACCCGATATAAATCACTAACCCGTAATTCTCATGAAAAATTTATTTACGAAAAAACGTCAAATAAATCCTTTGATTTTGACGCCTTAGATCATTCAGCTTGAGCGAAGTAGATAACCATATAAATTTTTTTAAAAGAATCCAGGAGCCGGAAGAAAAGCCCTGAAGGGGCATTAGATATCAGCCCGGTGCAACGCGCCGGGGATGGATAGAAAATGGATTCAGCCCTGAAAGGGCGTAACATCATGTGAATAAAATGAAGTAATCGGGTTTTTGTGAAAATTAATATGGTTTTCGGCCGAACCGACCTGCGCATTGTACAGTAGATGCCATTAAGACATCATTATTAAACGGAAATGACCAAGTGATTGATGCGGACCTTTCGTAACATTTAATCCCTTCGGACGGCTTGATCAAACCGTCCAAAATTGTTATTTAAACGCAGGCGCAATTTCTGCATCAGCTGTCATGCTTTCTGAACCTAAACAATCAACATTTAGTTGAAAAAATTCTCTTAGTCTTCCAGCCTGGGATCTTTCATATCTCCAGAATCTTCCAATAGAGTACCATTTGATTGGTTTAGGAAGTTCTTTTTGTTTTTGTGCAACCATCCTTGCAACAGTTGGTGTTAATTCTGGTCTAATTGCAACATCCCTTCCACCTTTATCTTTGAAAAGATACATTTGGTTAGGTATTTCATCTCCTGATTTGATTTTCCAAAGATCTGCTGATTCTAATAATGGTCCTTCCATATCTTCAAAACCAAATTTTTCTGTAACTGAACGCCAGACTGAGAATATATAATTTAGTTGTCTTTTTTGTTCAGGATAGAAATCCCTTGTTCCACGAAGATTTTTAATTTTCATTTATGTAATAATTTTAGTTTACTTTGCTTAAAAAGTTTTTGATTGATATACTGATCTAATTTGCTATATATTTCAGGGGTCGGGGAGTTTTTAAAGTCTCAATAAGCCAAAGAGCAACCCCTAATAACTTGTTAATATTATTAAAAATAAATCTAGACTTTTTTGATTGATACTAGTATGAATAGCTATCAACCCCACAGTAGGAGGCTATTCATGACAAAAAAAGCAAATAAGATTTCTACACAATGGATACTGGAAACCCGGATTGCGTTTAGAGGATTTTTAACAGAAACCGGATTCCCTGACCCGGAGCGGATGGGCGAACGCGGCCCGACATTTACGTATCCTGAGTGGTTAATAATGTTCATAGCAGTTTTATCTGTAAAGTTTAAACTTAAATCGTATGTTCGTATTCATAAAATGGTGACGCAATACTGGGATATCATCACCCAGAGACTTGACTTAAAACCAATCAGTGAAAGGCAGTTAAGAGATTGCTTAAAAAAAATCCGCCATCACCCTCGAAAACCAGCAGCGTTTATTTCTCAACTATTTCCTGAATTTGACCAATGACCGGGTCATCAGCGCTGATAAGATGATGAATAAGGCCAAAGGTCCTGTGTGGCACAAGAAACAAAAAGATCTCGGCATTATACCCAAAGGCCTTCGAGGGATAGACAGGGATGCCACTTGGGGTTATTCCAACGCTGATGCCTGGATATATGGGCATGGCAGTTTTTCCCTGTCATCTCACAAAGTACCGGTTTTGGGTTGTTTTATCTGGATGAAAAACAGTGCCAACGAAGCCAAACGTATGTGGTTGGAAACAGGCTATCTTAAAAACCAGATTGATTATGTAACAATGGATTCAAAAGCTGATGACAGAGACCTGTTTCGAGAATTTAATCGCCAACGCAATATCACTTTAGTCACCAGTTGCCGCAAAAACATGATAAAAACAGAAAGTCGCACTTCTCCTGATATTCATCAGCATACAAATGTAACGTAACATATGTGTAACATGTTACACGTATAACGATCATAATCATCATCCTTCCCTGCCTGTCACCGGAAGCAACTACCTGTAATCAACCTCAAAAAATAATTCATACACTTTTTTCGGCGCCTGGCATGATTCTTGATATGCTTATGTAGAATATAATTGAATTATACCTGATTCTTTAGTTGGATCGATATATTTTTCAAGAGGCAATACAAAGAAAAGGGTTCTGTTGCTTTTCGCCCCTGGCATGATTCTTGATACATTTTAGTCTATACATATCATGTTTCCCGGCGATGTTGCCGATTTCATAAAATGTAGGGCGGAGGCATAATTCAGGAGCAAATCTCGATGGGGCTTTTTCGACCATGTATGTTTCCACAGGGAAGGAGGGACAAATTGAGCGAACGCAACGTTATGATGCGCCAAGACAATCGGCAGGTCGTTTTAGCTCATGAACAGGGAAAAGAGATTAAGTGCGTGATCTGGGATCTCGACAATACGGTGTGGAGAGGCATCCTCGCTGAAGGCGACGATGTCGTATTGATGCCTGGAATCGCCGAGACCCTCGAAGAACTCGACCGGCGCGGCATCCTCAACTCTGTTGCGAGCCGAAACGACCACGAGGATGCCTTGTCGAAGCTTACGCAACATGGGATCCGGGACTACTTTCTGTATCCCGAAATCGGCTGGGATACGAAGTCGGCTGCTGTTGGTAGGATTCAGGAAAACTTGAATATCGGGGTGGACACTTTTCTGTTCTTGGACGACCAAGCATTTGAGCGAGAAGAGGTACTGAGCGTGCACCCCGAGATAACATGCCTTGACTCCTCCGGGTACTGGGAGGACTTTCGGCAACTGCTGTCATTACCGCGTCTCAATCCGAGGTTCGTCACCGAGGACTCTGCTCGCCGACGCTTGATGTACCGGCAAGAGATGCAACGGAAGAAGGTAGAAGAGGTGTTCGAGGGACCGCAGGAGTCATTTCTCAGAGACCTTAACATGACGTTTGTGATTTCGTATGCCGGGGAGGGAGACCTTCAGCGTGCTGAGGAGCTCACCGTTCGAACGAACCAACTGAACGCAACCGGGCGAACTTACAGCTACGATGAACTGGCTGGTTTAATACGGTCAGACAGGCACAAACTTATGGTATGTGATCTAACCGATCGGTTTGGCTCGTATGGTAAGATCGGCCTGGCCCTGGTCGAGACATCCCAACAGGTCTGGCACATCCGGCTTCTCCTCATGTCGTGCCGCGTGATGAATCGAGGAGTGGGTACGGTGTTTCTGTCCTATATCATGAACGAGGCCAAGGCGGCCGGGGCAAGGTTGTTGGCCGACTTTGTGCCTACAAAGAGGAACCGCCAAATGTATCTCACGTACAAGTTCGCGAATTTTAGAGAGTTGGAGGCCGAAGAGGAAAACGTCGTGTTGTTGGAGAACGACCTGTCATATATCCAGCCGTTTCCCAACTATATCAACGTTATGGTCCCGGATTGATCCACGGCAACCAAAACTGGGAGCAAATCAGGAAGTACTTGAGAAAGATATACGAAGGAGCAAGAACCCATGTTGGATCTTTTGAATCGCTATGCAAACGGCTACGTGTCCATTCCAGTGGTCCTGGCTTTGAGGGAATGCGGCCTGTTCCAAGTGTTGGCGCAGGAACCGGGTGCTGAGCCGGCGCGTTTGGCGGAGCAACTGAGTGCGAATAGCGGGCATTTGGCCGTGTCCCTGCGGTTGCTCGAGTCGCTCGGTTGGCTGACCCGGGACCGTAAGGGCGGGTATCGTCTGACCTCCCAAGCCGCCGCGCACCAGTTGATCCCGTGCGATCTGCTCACGTTGTACGAACTTCCGATCTCCTGGCCCTGGATAGAAGACGGTGAAACACTCGGGCGGCTCGTAAGTCGCTCTTTGCGTTGTTGGGACATTAAAGACACGCGGCTGGCCGACATGCTGGACGGTGTGTTTGTGATACCGTTGCTTCTTGCCATGCAAATGGGCGGCATCTTTGAAAGAGAACCATTGTTTGGCTACTTGCCTCGCCGGATCGGGCAGGCCCTCAAACAGTTGTTTGAGCATAAGGGCTGGGCAGGTCGTGAGGAGCAAGGCCTTGTTCTCACCGAGGCGGGATCATGGTTGTCCGAGCGGATCCTGGTAACAGGCATCACCGCCTCGTACCGCCCACTGCTTTGTCGCCTCAACGATCTCATGTTCGGAAATGCCGCCGATGTATTTGTTCGTGACGAGCAAGGTCATGAAGTTCACATAGACCGTGCGCTCAATGTCCGTGCCAGCGGCTTTCAGCACGCTCGCTACTTTTCAGACATGGAGGAAATCCTTGTTTCGATCTTCAATAGCCTACCCGTGGAGGAACAACCAAGGTACGTGGCGGATATGGGCTGCGGGGATGGCGCCTTGCTCAAGCGCATCTATAAAACAGTTTTGCAACGCACACACCGGGGCCGCCTGCTGGACAGGTTCCCGTTGACACTGATCGGCATTGACTTAAACCGTGAGGCCCTGGAGGCGACAAGCGTAACCCTGTCCGGTCTACCGCATATCGTGCTTCCCGGAGATATAAGTGCCCCGGAACGTCTCATCCGTGACCTTGCGGAGCAAGGCATCGAAGATGTGGACGAGATTCTGCACGTGCGCTCGTTCCTTGACCATAATCGACCGTACCTGCCCCCGGAGGACAAGAAAGCGGTCAAGCGTCGCTCGCGCATCCCATACGACGGCGTATTTGTGGACGGCCATGGCCGCACTATTTCGCCTGCAGCCATGGTTCAAAGCCTGGTGGAAGACCTCGAGCGTTGGGCAAGTATCATGGGCAGACACGGTCTAATCGTGCTGGAAGTCCACAGCCTCGATCCGAGCACGGTGCGCGAGCACCAGGATGAGTGCGAGAACACCCATTTTGATGCTTTATATGGGTTTACCAATCAGCACCTGGTTACTGCGGACGTCTTTCTGATGTCGGCCGCGGAAGTGGGCTTGTTGCCCGCGTTTGAGTTCTCCGCATGCCATCCCGAGGCGCTACCGTTCACCAGTATTACGCTAAACTGGTTCCGGAAGGAGCCGTTTTCCGTCCGACACGCCGACAAAGCGGACTTGGACAGGTTGCTGGAACTGGAAGAGAGGAGCTGGGCGGAGCCGCTTAGAGCGAGCAAACCCGAGCTCAACCGACAGATAGAGCAACGTTGCCTTCTAAATTGCGCGCTGGAGCTTAACGGTCGTGTTGAGGCCGTGATTTACTCGCAAAGGATCCCTTCTCGCGAACTACTCCACCAGGCATGTGAAGCAACCGTGCACGAGCTGTCACACCCGGATGGAAGTCTGTTGCAGCTCGTTCGTGTAAACGCTGACCCATCCGCTCAAACTGCAGGTCTGGGCAGTCAGTTATTGCAGCTTATGCTGCTTCGTGCCAGGCTTCTGCCGGGCATCGACGCCGTGGTGGGTGTAACGCGCTGCAAGCAGTACCCGCGCCATCCGGGGTTGAAGCTTGAAGAGTACATCAGAGTTCTCGACGAGCACGGCCTTGCCGCTGATCCCATCTTGCGGTTTCATCAATCCCACGGCGCTCGTATCGTGGGCCTGCTGCCCGGATATCGTCCCGAGGACAAGGATAACCTGGGTCATGGCGTGCTCATCGAGTACGACGTCAGCGGCCGCAGGCAAGGCCCAATGGACCACTTCCTTGATGCATCAAGCGACCCGGAACAAATGACGATAGTTGATCAAACCCGAGCACCGGCAGAGGCGGTCGAAGCAGCGGTTCGTGAAGTGTTGGGCCCCGAGCGTGAATCGGCCTATGCCGCGGATCGAGCTCTGCGGGACATGGGTCTCGACTCGCTCGATCTGCTACAGCTTCGCCACCTGCTGTGTCATCGTCTGCGCCAACCGGTCGAGACGACGTTCTTCTTCCGGTACGGCAGCCCCCAGGCAATGGCCGGGTTCTTTGAGGGCAAGCGCCTGGAATACGACCGAGCTCAAACAAAGCCAATGATCGACAAGCAGGGGGAATCAGCGGCAAAGGTCTTTCTGGCTCCGGGCGCTAAAGAAGTGCCCTATGATACTCATGCAATCGCAATCGTGGGTATGGGTTGTCGGTTCCCCGGCGGTGTGCGCACTCCGGAAGATTTTTGGCGCCTTTTAAAGGACGGGCAGGACGCGATCACCGAAGTACCGGCCTCCCGCTGGAATATAGAGGAGTACTACGACCCGGACCGCGACCAGCCAGGCAAGATGGTCACCCGCCACGGTGGTTTCATCGACGCGGTTGACGAGTTCGACCCTCAATTCTTCGGCATCTCTCCGCGGGAAGCTGTCAGCATGGACCCGCAGCAGCGGCTGCTCTTGGAGGTGGCCTGGGAATCCCTCGAACGGGCGGGCATAGCCCCGGCAAGTCTTCGGGACAGTAAGACAGGAGTCTTTCTGGGCATTTTCACACACGACTACGAACGTCTGCAACTGCAGCAAGGCCCTGCCCTCGATCTGGACGCTTACTTCTCCACCGGCTCGTCGATCTCCGTAGCAGCAGGACGTGTGGCGTATGTGCTGGGCCTCAAGGGGGCCGCGATGTCGGTGGACACGGCCTGCAGTTCCGCCCTTACCGCAGTGCACCTGGCATGTCAAAGTCTTCGCCTGGGCGAGTGCCGGCTGGCCCTGGCCGGGGGCGTAAACCTGATCTTATCCCCGGAGCTCACCGTGAGCTTTTCCCGTGCGGGCATGCTTTCGCCCGACGGCCGCTGCAAGACGTTCGACGCCTCCGCGGATGGTTACGTACGAGGCGAGGGTTGCGGTGTGGTGGTCTTAAAGCGCGTGGGCGATGCTCAACGTGACGGGGACCGTATTCTGGCGGTTATTCGCGGCAGCGCGATCAACCAGGACGGTGCGAGCAACGGGCTCACGGCCCCGAGCGCAAGTTCGCAGGAGATGCTGCTCGCCGACGCGCTGCATGAGGCCCGTGTGAAGCCCAACCAAATCGATTACCTGGAGTGCCACGGCACGGGCACGAGCCTGGGAGACCCGATCGAGTTGCAGGCGGCCGCAAACGTTCTGTGCCGGGGTCGTGATGCAGCGCACCCGCTGCTCGTGGGCTCTGTGAAGACGAACTTTGGCCACTTGGAGGCTGCGGCGGGTATCGCCGGGCTCATCAAGATCGTGCTCTCCATTGAGCACGGTATGATCCCCAGGCATCTGCATTTCAGGGAGCCCAGCCCGTACATCCCGTGGGACGAGATGGCCGTTAAAGTCACGGACGAGGCGACTCAGTGGTGCGCGGAGGGCAAGAGGTGCGTGGCCGGTGTGAGCAGCTTTGGTTTTTCGGGCACCAACGTGCACGTAGTAGTGGAATCCCCGCCCGCGCCGAAGCTGTTGTCGGAGGTTCAAGTTCCGGAGCGAACTCATCATATGCTGGTACTTTCCGGCAGGACGGAAGGTGCGCTTAGGGAGGCTGCCGCATCGTACACGACCTGGTTTGAGGCAAACCCGGGCAGCGGGTTGGCGGACGTCTGCTTTACCGCGGGCGTGGGTCGAAGTCATTTTGAACATCGTGCCGCAATGGTGGTCGAGTCGACCGACCATGCCCGCTTGCTGTGCGAGAAGCTTAACCGGGGTGAGTCGGCTGAGGGGCTTTATACGGGACAAGGGAAGAGGGAACGTAAGACGGCATGGTTATTCACCGGGCAGGGGAACGCACACGTTGCCATGGCCAGGGAGCTCAATGAGACCCAGCCGGTGTTCCGGGAAGTGCTGGAACGTTGTGAGGAGGTTTTGGAGCAAGTCCGTGGAGAGTCCCTCAAGGAAGTGCTCTTTGAGGATGCTGCCCGGCTCAAGCTTACCGAGTGGGCTGAGCCGTGCTTGTACTCGCTTCAAGTCGCATTGGCCCGGTTGCTTGAGAGTTGGGGCATGGAGCCGGACGTGCTGGTGGGGCATGGCGTGGGAGGGTACGCGGCGGCGTTTACAGCGGGTGTGTTTTCTCTGGAAGATGGCTTACGGCTTGTCTCGGAGCGAGGCCGCCTGATGGGGGGCCTTGGCGAGGGCGGGGCCATGGCCGCGATCTTTGCCGACTCGGAAATGGTGGAGGCGGCCGCGAAAGAAAACGTTGAGGTTTCCATCGCGGCCTACAACGGCACGCATACGGTGGTAAGTGGGCGGGGAGAAGCGGTAAAAAGCCTGGTGAAGCATTTCACGCGGCTCGAGGCGCCCTGTCACCTACTTGCCGCTACACATGCGTACCAGTCTGCCCTAGTGGAGCCTGCCCTGGAGGAGTTTGAACGGTTTGCCGCGGGAATCGACTGCGCACCTCCCAAGCGAACCCTAATCTGCCCCATTACGGGCCGCGCGCTTGGTACGGATCAGGTACTTGACGCAGCCTACTGGTGCCGTCACGCGCGTGAGCCGATCCAGTTCGCGGGTAGCATGCGCACAGTTTCGGAACTGGGCGTGGAAGTTCTTTTGGAGCTGGCCCCTCATCCGGTGCTGACCGGCATGGCGGCTTCGATCTTCTCTGGCGGAGAAGCACCCAAGCTGATCAACACTCTTTGCCGCGGCCATGGCGATACTTCTTCGATCCTCTTGGCCGTAGCACAGATGTACACCTGCGGCCACACACCCGACTTTGCGGCCTTTGACGCCCCCTGGCCGCGTAGCAAATTGGCCCTTCCGACCTATCCGTTCCAGCGGGAGCGATACTGGATAGATGCCAAGAAGCGTTCCCGAGCGGCGGACGGGCAAGAAGTCCATCCCCTGCTGGGTGTCAGGCACCGCGTAGCCGGCACCCTGGAGCAGCGGTTCGAGCAGGCCCTGTCGACTGATGAGCCTTTCTGGGTGAAGGACCATAGGGTTCACGGGCATGTGGTGTTCCCAGGTGCAGGCTTTGCGGAACTGGTGCTTGCCGCGGCGGATGAAGGGACTTTGCTTCGGGATCTTACAATTGAAGCACCGCTTAAGATCGACGGCGAGCTGTGGCTGCAGACCGTGATCAGGTCCGACGAAGCTGGTGTGGGTGCGGAAGTGGAGATTTTCTCTCAGTTGCAGGGGGAAGAAGTTTGGCGACGACATGCGGTGGCACATTTGAGTGATGAAAAAGCGGGAGTGACTCCGGCCGTTGATCTCACGGCCATCCGGGAGCGTTGTTTGCAGGCAGTGGATCCGGAACAGTTATATGAGCAGGTTTCGTCCGTGGGCCTTAGTTATGGCTCCGCGTTTCGGACGATTCAGGAGCTATGGGTTGGAAGCGGGGAAGTGCTGTCGCGACTGGAACTTAAAGACGACCCTGGTTCCGGCGATTACCGTTTGCCGCCCATGCTTCTGGATGGTGCGTTTCAATCGTTGGCGGCTGTAGCGATGTT
>PJEL010002437.1_pt1 | contig 17113 bp, 15 predicted proteins | sample 1853271 | NCBI WGS metagenome assembly PJEL01 (sample SAMN08108733, study PRJNA415343) | Invertebrate metagenome, whole genome shotgun sequencing project. | host: Globobulimina | place: Sweden: Gullmar Fjord | collected 2015-08
AATTAAAGTAGCACATACACTTGCAGATTTAGTAGAGAAGCCAACTGTAGAAAAAATAATCCCGAACATTTTTGATGAAAATGTTGTGGATGCCGTATCAAATGCTATTATCAATTTATGACAGAAAATAAAGAAAAATCAGTAGGTTGCATAATATACAAAACTACCCAAAGCGGTAACACATTATTTCTTATTGTGCATGATGTTGCTCATGGTAATTGGGGCTTTCCAAAGGGTAGGATAGATTCTGGCGAGAGTGAACAGCAAACAGCAATTAGAGAATCTAAAGAGGAAGTTGGGTTAGACTTGCAAATAAAGAATGGTTTTAGGGAGGAGGTACAATACTATGCAGATTCTGTACAAAAACATAAAACAGCAGTTTACTTTTTAGCACAAGTGAGCGAGGACAGCGTTATTGACTACTCTATCTCAAACGAGGTGGATGATCATATGTGGTTAACTATGTATAGTGCAATTGGGCGTGTTACTTTTGTAAATACAGCCCTACTAATTGAGAAGGCTTATAATTTTATTTTAAAAAAAGATTAAAGTTTATACTCACAAGAGAGCATAGTTGCTGTTACTGAAATCATACACAGTTTATGTAATGTTTGAGTGCGTTACTTTTTAAAAGCATGAGCTAGCGCTTTTTAATGCTATAATGAGCCAGTGGTAGAGGCTAACACAACTTTACAATTTAATAAATTATATAAACAGCTCAACACTCCGCAGCGTGAGGCGGTGGACACTATAGAGGGGCCTGTAATGGTAGTTGCTGGTCCAGGGACAGGCAAGACGCAGATACTTACATTGCGCGTAGCAAATATTCTCCGTGAGACTGACGCGGCGGCAGATTCTATACTTGCTCTTACTTTTACTGAGGCTGGAGTTGCCACGATGCGCAAGCGCTTAGTGTCTATAATAGGACAGGATGGTTACAAGGTTGCCATACATACATTCCATGGATTTTGCAATGAAGTAATAAAACATTATCCAGACGAATTTGAGCGTATTATAGGTAGTGAGCCAATTACAGATATAGAGCAGGTAAGTTTATTAAGAGATGTAATAAAAGAGACAGATCTCACACACTTAAAGCCATTTAGTAATAATTATTACTTTCTCGCTCCAGTCCGCGGGAAGATAAGCGAGTTAAAAAGGGAGGGGATACCTGTTACTAGGTTGCGCAAAGAGCTTGCTAAGCGGAAGGCAGAAGTGGAGAATGGAGACGATTTATATCACACTAAGGGTGCGCATAAAGACAAAATAAAGGCTGTGTACATAGATGAGCTTAAACGCATAAGTCGCAGTGAAGAGCTTGCAGAAATATATGAGCGTTATGAAGAAGAACTAAGAGCAAGAAGACTCTATGATTACGAAGACATGATACTTGAGGTTATGCATGCGCTAGACTCAAATGAGAAATTACTACAAAGATTACAAGAGATGTATCAGTACATACTTGCAGACGAACATCAGGATGCAAATGGCGCGCAAAACAAGATACTTGAATTGCTCTCCAACTTCCACGCAGAGCCGAATTTATTTATAGTTGGTGATGAAAAACAGGCAATATTTCGCTTTCAAGGAGCATCTCTTGAAAACTTCAACTATTTTGGAAAACTTTACCCGAGTGCCAAACTTATAACATTAGAGAACAATTATCGTTCAGGTCAGAACATACTCTCTGGCGCGCATAGTCTTATGGATGGTAATACACTGCACAATGCACCACTTAAGGCTTGTGGCGATGTGAACATAAGCAGTATAGAACAAAGAGAGTTTGTCAGTGAGGAGTCCGAACTACTTTTTATAGCTCATGATATTAAAGAAAAGATAGAAGAGGGTGTAAATCCAAGTGAAATAGCAGTACTATATCGCAATAACGCAGATGCTGCCGCAATAAGTAATGTACTGGAGCGCGAGACAGTACCACATAGAGTGGAGAGTAATCAGAATGTGCTTGCAGATCCAGATATGCGTAAGTTACTCATAACATTATATGCTGTGGCCGAATTTGGTAGCTCCACTAGATTAGTAAAAGCGATGCATCTACCATTCTTAGGACTCACACCAAGTAGTACATATCGTATGTTGCGTTACTCTCGTAGAGAGCGTGTAAGCATTTTTGAGATTCTTACAAACAAGAAAATGCAAAAGGCAGCTCTTGTAGATACTAAAGAGGTTTCAGGATTTCTAAATAAAATAGAAACACTTGCAGAGCGTGCCCGCAAAGAATCTGTGCCAACATTTTTTGTGCGACTTGTGCGTGAGTCTGGGTTTTTAACTTATATTTTAAATTCTAAAAGATCTGGTGAGCTTCTGGAGAAGTTGCGTGGACTCACGCGTCTTGTGGAGGAATTGTCTGCTAAAGATGCAGATTACACACTAAGCGCTTTGGTAGAGCATTTGCAGTTGTTAGAGGATTATAATATACCCGTGCAGAAGGATACTGTAGCGAGTGTGCCACAAAGCTCCGTGCGTCTTATGACCGCACATAAGTCAAAGGGGTTAGAATTTGATTATGTATATATAGCGCATGTGCGAGACAAGCACTGGGGTAATAAGCGTGATAGCGATATATTTAAACTGCCTGAGCTAGGTGCCTCCGGTGGAGATAATGATGATGAGAGGAGGCTCTTTTATGTTGCTCTTACTCGTGCTCGCTTTGGTGTAAGTATAAGCTTTGCGCGCACAAACAAAGATTCAGGTGTACAGATGCCTAGCATTTTTTTAGAAGAGATAGATGATAAGTTAGTAGAACAAAAAGATACAAGAAAGTTTGAGGAAGGTATAAATACAGATGATATATTTAAAATTGCCGATGGTGGTGATTCCAGAATACATGATAAAGAATTTTTAAACGATCTCTTTAAGGATTTTGGGCTCTCTGTAACTGCACTTAATAATTATCTTAGTTGTCCTTGGCAGTACTTTTACCGTAATCTTGTGCGTATACCAGAGGGCCCAAGCAAGCATTTAATATTTGGTAATGCGGTGCACAGCGCACTGCAATATTATTTTGAACATAAACAACACCAGAGCCAGAACTTAATACTCAGAGAGTTTGAGCGAGTGCTTGCCAAGCAACCGCTCACAACAAGTGAACACAAAGAATCTTTAGCGCGTGGCAAAGAAGCCATAATTGGGTGGCTAGAAAATTATAGTGGGAAGTTAAATCTAAAAACAGTAAATGAACTTATACTTAATGTGCATCTTGGCGGGACACTCTTGCGTGGCAAGCTAGACAAGCTTGAACTTGGAGAAGGGGAGACCGCTATAGTTGTTGATTATAAAACAGGCACACCAAAAAGCCGTAATTGGGTTTTAGGTAATACTAAATCAAGTAGTGGAGATTATTATCGCCAGCTAGTATTTTATAAATTGATTTTGAATCTACATAATGAGAATGTGAAAAAAAATGGCAATGGAAGGGTGTATGATATGGTTGCTGGAGAAATAGACTTTATACAACCAGACGCGCGTGGCAAATTACATAAAGAAAGCTTTATAATACCAAATGAGGATGTAGCGGAATTGGGGGAGGTTATTGAGAATGTATCAAGAGAGATTTTGGATTTGTCTTTCTGGAATACTCGCTGTGATAATCATAAACAGGGCAAGTGCAAGTATTGTGAACTACGCGACTTAATGCGGTAAAAATAGCATGAAGATTCTGCGGTTCTTCAGGTTCCGTTGCATGTTTGTCTAGATGATGTAAGCTTGGATTTATGGAAATTATCCTTGCAATGTATTACTATTCTTGCTCTGCAAGCATTTGAGCAATCATCTGATCTAGAGCCTCAAACTGAATGTAACCAGGGGCTGTTATTTGCTCACCACCGAATAATATAACATTATGTGGCGTACCAACACGACCACCTGTTGACGCTATTGCTTCATTAGTGTGTCGCTCTATTACATCTTTGCCGGTATCGCTATCCAAGCATGCCTCAAATGCAGTCCTATCCAGTCCAACTTCTTCTGCAAACTGAGGTAACATAGCAAGATCTAACCCATCGTTAGATGTGGTGTTGTCATAGATTTTATTGGTGAATGTCCAGAAGGTTTCGTTGCCACCAAGAGATGCTGCACACTCTGACGCTTGTGCCTCTGGTATTGCCTTACTGTGTAATTGTGGGAGAGGTAGTTGACGATATACCCAAGCAACACTGCCATCGGCACCATATTTATCCATTACTTGTTGTAAGCTTTTGTGTTGTTCTTTACAGTATGGACATTCCATGTCTGAGTATTCAATTATAACAATATCTGCTTCAGGGTTACCGAGTATATGATCATCAGCTTGCACACTAGGCACCTCTTTATTTTCTTGCTGTTCCTGATTTTGTATTTCATTCTCTGGAGGTGTATTGCTTCTACCGATAGAGAAGTAAACTGCTACGGCTATCATTACTCCGGCTAAGAGTATTGCTACTGGTATTTCAATACCTCCTTTATTTGTTTTTAACATAATATTTTGATTAATTATAAATAATAAAGCATTCTAACACTATAATATAACAAAAAAAACTAAAAAGGCAATGTGTGTGTAAGTACTACATCCTCTTTTTTCTCCCAGTTGTTTGTATCTATTGGTATGTCTTTTATTTTGCCTAAGTCTTTATATTTTAATTTGCCATTCTTGAGTGCATAATCATAAATCCCTTTTGTAACTTTTACATCTTGTACACAGTAATCACAGACTTTTTGTATTTCTCCGTCATTCCACCATCTTATTGATTGTAAGCCATTTGCAACTTTACTCTCTCCGAGAGTCGCCTCAGCTACCATGTCTAGCTTAATGCGTCTACCAAGACTTGTGCGCACCTCTTTGAGCAGATCGAGACTCTTTATGTAAGTTAGCTCTCCGGGGAAGTACTTGTTAAGGAGCGGAATATCAAAATGATCGGAGTTAAAACCTATAAGCATATCTGTGTACTCTAAGATTTTCCACAATTTAGGGAAGTCTTCTTGTAAAAAGTAGCTATACTCATTTGTAGACGAGTCATGTATTGCAACAACAGCAATAGTTAAATCTACAGGATTGCTAGAGCCAACATCGGCAAATGTGTTTGTGGTTTCTATATCAAATGTAACTTTTCTCATTTTGTAAGTTTTATCATTATGATATTTTACTAAAAATATAGTTTGCAACTTCATCTATAGCTAACTCACTTTCCTCATGGCTTTCTAGGTGTTTGATGGTTATTTTTTCTGCATTTACCTCTTTTTCTCCGTAAGGAATTATAAACGGTACAGAATTTTTATTTGCACCCTTTATCTGATCACGGAGCTTTTTACCAGAGAAGTTTACAGATACATTGATGTCTTTAGTACGCAACTTGTTTGCCAGTATCATCGCATCACTTGAATATGCAATATCTACGACACAGATAGTTAACTCAATAGGAGGCGTATAGTCAGGCATTAACTCGTGTGACTCAAGGAAGTTTTGAATTGTTATATCTCCCATACCAAACCCAACACCACTTATTTTCTCATTTGTAAACATTTCTGTTAAGTTGTCGTATCGCCCTCCGCCAAACATTGATCTATTATTTTGATTATCTGTGTCAAAGATTTCAAAAACAACGCCTGTATAATAATTAAATCCTCTTACGGTGCCTGTATCTATGATAGCATTATTAATACCAAGCCCTGACAAGCGTGACAGAAGATTTTCCAAACGCACATTCGTGTGAGTATTTTCTATTTTTTCTATCACAGCTTCTGTTTTATTATCTAAAAACTCTTCTAACTCCGATTTGAACTTACCGGCATCAATCTTTGTCTTTTTATCCATTATGCGCATAGTGTTTTGGCGTTGTTCATGTGTTAATTCTAATTTATCAAAAATACCAGCAAGCAATGCACGGTCGTTTAAGCGTATTTCAAAATCAGTATCCTCTGCACCGAACTCTTTCATTATATTATATGCTAGTGCTATGTTTTCTACTTCAGCATCTATATGGTTTGCATCATTTACCTGTCCCGCATGCGCAGGTGTGGCAGGCAAGAATATATCTGCGTTTAGTTGCCAAAATTCTCGCAATCGCCCACGCTGAGGTCTCTCATAGCGGAAGCAGTTAGGTATTGAGTACCATCTGGCTGGGAAGGATATATCACGAGATTTTGCTGCTACCATGCGTGCTACTGTTGGTGTCATCTCTGGACGCAGTGTTACACTTCTTCCTCCTCTGTCTGTGAATGTATATGTTTGGTTCTTTATAATTTCTTCACTTGCACTACTTTTATCTAAATAGATTTCTGTAGGTTCTAGTATACTTGCATCGTAATGCTCGTAGCCCATGCGCTCGCATGCACGAGCCATTGTCTCTAGTATATAGTCGTGTATAAACTTATCGCGCGGGTAGAAGTCTCGCACACCCCTGTAACTCTCAGTTGGTAATTTTTTGTTTGTCATAATTTATCAATGATGCCCGTTTGATTTTCTAAGTTTTTCAGCTCGCTTTAAGATAGCCTTCTGTATCTTGGCTGGGTTAGGTATACCCTTGATTATAAAGAATATATTATCTGCTCCAGCACTCTGTACGCGCACTGTGCCATAGTTTAGTAGTTCTTGTAATATACCGCGCTTTTGCACTACCACATCTTGCACATGCTCGTCGCGCATAGAAGAGACATTGCGACGGAAGAGTGAAATCTGATCAATATTGATGATGCGTCTATTTGTAACTATCCAAATATCAAGATAATAATTCGTCCACAGTGTAAAAAGTGCGAGCCACAGAATAATAAATATGGAGAAAATTATAAATACAGCACTTGGTGATACTGTGCTACCTGTGTTTATAAAGTATTTGAAAAAGAGGATAACAAGCACAGATACGAAGAAAACGCCGAGTGCCTCCGCTACAAAGACAATCCAGTGCTTGCGTACTAATATCTCTGGCACTTCTCCAGATTCTAGATTTATGTATTTAGCTGTTTGTATACGATGTGTCATGTTTGCTCTAAGATGTTAATGCTATCGTTGCCATTAAGATTATAAAGAGAAGTATAAAAGTACCAAATATATACAAAACTGTAACTATACTCACTACGCCCCTCTTCATTGTGAATTTGAACCAGTGGTATACAAGTATTAAACTATAAACAATAACTGATAAAGTTATAACTGCGAAGATTGTCCATAAAGTATTTGGGTTCATAATGGATTTTGAAATTATTATGTGTATTGTGCCATTCCGTCCAAGTTAGGTCAACTCTTTGTGCTGAATTAAAGATTACAATTCATACATGAATTTCTAAAGGATACATTATTAATTAAGTCTTCTACGATATAATGTGCGTATTATCATTAAAACTCCAGCCAATGCAAGATGCCATAGCCAATTCTCAAACACAAAGGCAAGTGTAGCGAATCCTACAGAAGCTACCTGACGAAGTCTGTTTTTATTTAATGCCTCATCTTTTGTATTTTCATCATCTGTAGTACTTAATGATGTAGTTGCAAATGTGTTTTGTGGCGCACTGTCTAAACTGGCACTTTTTTCGCGTAGCGTATTTGCAACATACTGTGCCTTAGGGTCTATTGTATTGAATATTGCTTTGCTGGCATTCATGCCTGTCTCTACAACAGTATCTGCTGCAACTTTTACAACTTCTGTTATTGTACTTGTTCCGACCTCTATCTTCGGTAGTGTAATTATTTTATCAGTATTTATCTCTGGCTCTGGCTTATCTAATATAAAGACTTTTTTAGATGGGAGTTTAGTATTAGTAAGACCTGTAGCAGAGTCGGATGTAATACTTGCAGAGATACTATGATGACCGACCGGGAGAGTATAATCCAGAGTTACTAGTTGGAATTCTCCAGTTTGTATACTAAAGTTTACATCACCAATTGGTATATCTAAATTGTAGAATGTAACCGTGCCACTAAGTGTTGAATCTGTTTGATTTTGTATGACCGCGAATATTTGGATAGACTCTCCCTCGGTGGCAGTTTGATCTGAAAGCCATATGCCATCTACAAGACCAGCATTGCTGGTTGCGAAAGTAAGTATCGGCAAAAATAGAAACCAATATAGAATAATAACTAGTTTTATTGTGTTCATCGTTAGAGTATAGACAAAAAGGTTAAAATAGTCCATAATGATATGCAATAGTGAGTCGGAGTTTGCTTTGGGTCACAGAGTCGAGTTAATAGTCATATATAACCCAAATACAATGAACGACGATAGACAAATGTTTCAAGGTAACTGGAAATGCTCAAGTTGTGGAGGTGAGATTACCGAACTTCCATTTCAGCCAGATCCAGAGCGTGCACACACATTAAAGTGTAGCGACTGCCACAAGAAAGGCCGTGACGATCGTGGCCCACGCCAGGATCGCCAGATGTACACAGGAGATTGGTCATGTGCAGAATGTGGAGGCAAGATAGATAAGCTTCCATTTGAGCCACGCGACACAAGCAATCTGAAGTGTCGCGATTGCTTCCGTAAATAAGCAAACAAAAATCCGCCAATGGCGGATTTTTGTTTGCTTTTTAGTTTGAAATTAGCATAATATCCAGTATGAGACAGAAGTTTACACAAGCTACTACAATTCCTATAGCCAGTATATGTGTTTTACTTGCAATCCTTTTTGTATTTTTAGCATTTGCTATACCAGATGATAAAACTCAAATTATTGTACAGAAACCAGCATCAGTACAACCACTACCAGAACCAAAAAAGAAGGAGGTGGCGGTGCTTGGTACTGCCACGACAACATTTGGTAGCAGTTCCTTAGATAGAAAACACAATATAGCGCTTGGTGCAGAGCGTGTAAGCGACATTACAGTACAAGCCGGAGCCGAGTATTCATTCTTAGAGCATCTTGGTACTGTAACCGAAGAGGCTGGATACAAGAAAGAGTATGTTATATCATCTGGTTCAACATACAAAGAAGCCGGCGGTGGAGTCTGCCAAGTTTCTACTACATTATTTCGTGCAGTAGTAGACGCTGGACTGCCAGTAGTGGAGCGTCATGGGCATGGGTACATAGTATCTTATTATGGCGCAGGTTTAGATGCCACAATCTACGGACCATGGCGTGATTTAAAGTTTGTAAATGATACGGATGCGCCCATAATTGTGCGCAGTAGTGTAGACAGCTCAGAAATCAACTTTTCTATACTTGGTGTTTATGATGGACGCGTCGCCACTACTACAGATATAAAAATTAGTGATATAAAAAATCCGCCGACACCTGTATATATATCAGATTTCAGCTTGGAACTTGGCAAGGAGTGGTGTACAGAACGCGCGATTGTAGGTATGACTACGGAGTCTACCTACATTGTAGAGAAACTTGACGGCACCAGTGTAGAACAAATTTTTAAAACAGAATACAAGCCATGGGGCAAGAGATGTTATATGGGCGTTAAAATACCAAAAGCCTCAAATTAAAATACTATAATTATGCATCCGTTAAGTATCGTAAATTTGTTGTAAAAACAGTATAAACACTGTATAGTCTTAAACTTATGGAAATACGAAACATAGCAATTATAGCGCATGTAGATCATGGGAAAACAACTCTTACTGATGCACTTGTGGCACAAACAACTGGCAGTAGAAGTATTACATCAATGGATTCAAATGAGTTAGAAAAAGAGAGAGGTATAACAATATATGCTAAGAATACAAGCATCTTCTATCCTCAAACAGACTCAGGGCGGGCAACCACTAAGATTAACATATTAGACACACCTGGACATGCAGATTTCGGCTCAGAGGTTGAGCGTGTACTGCGCTCTATAGACTCAGTATTGTTGGTGGTGGATGCAGCTGAAGGCCCAATGCCTCAGACTAAATTTGTGCTTAAGAAGTCTCTTGAGCTAGGACTTAAACCTATACTTATACTAAACAAGATAGATAAACCAGCAGCTGATGTGGAGATGGCTCAAGAGGCTGTGTATGAGATCTTCTTAGATCTTGGTGCAACTGATGAGCAATTGGATTTTACAACTATTTACGCTATTGGGCGTGATGGTTTAGCTAAGCGTAATATGGAAGATAACGCTGTAGATCTATCACCTATACTTGATGTAATAATTGAGAAGGTGCCAGCAGTTTCCAGTAAAGAGCTGAAAGACAAACCGCTTAAAGCACAGGTATTTAATCTCGCATACGACAATTTTTTAGGCAGGATGGGTATTGCGCGTATATATGATGGAGTTTTAAAAACTAAACAAGACATATTTATAAAAAGTACAGATGGGCAAAGTTTTAAAGGTAAAATTACTAAACTATTTACATTTGAAGGATTAGTAAAGAAAGAGGTAGATGAGGCAAGTGCTGGTGATATTGTGATATTTGCTGGCATACAAGATATTTTTATAGGGCACACATTGATGAGTAATGAGGATGGTGAGATATTGCCTGCGATTAGAATAGATGAGCCGACGATATCTTTTTTCATGTTTGTGAACGACTCACCATTTGCTGGGAATGTTGGTAAATTTGTAACTAGTAGACAAATACGCGAGAGACTAGAGAAAGAGTTAGAAGTAAATGTGGGATTACGTGTGGAGTTTACAGAGCGTAGCAGGATGAAAGTTTATGGACGCGGAGAATTACATCTAGCCGTCTTAATAGAGAACATGCGTCGTGAAGGCTTTGAGTTGGCAGTATCGCAGCCAGAAGTAATTTTTAAACAGGAGGACGGAAAGAAGCTAGAGCCATACGAAGAGGTAAATATTCTTGTACCAGAGGAGTTCTCTGGTACTGTGATAGAGAAGTTAAGTAAGCGCAGAGGTGTGATGACAAGCATGGGTAGCGAGCATGGCGAAGTGCGTATTATATTTGATGTTCCTACGAGAGGTTTACTTGGTTATCGTAACGAATTTATTGTTGATACAAAGGGAGAGGGGATTATGACATCTATATTTACTCACTTTGGGCCATACGCAGGAACAGTACAGAAAACAGAATATGGCTCAATGATCTCTATGGCTCGTGGCAAGGCTCTTGGGTTCTCTCTTGCTAATCTTCAAGAGCGTGGAACTTTGTATATTGGTCAAAATACAGAAGTATATGAAGGTATGGTTATAGGCAATACATCAAGCGGGGATGATATGATGGTTAACCCAACAAAGGGTAAACAACTTACAAACATGCGTGCTGCTGGATCAGATGAGAATATAAAACTTGCACCGCCACTAAATTTAACCCTTGAGAAAGCGTTAGGGTTTATGAGAGCAGATGAGTATGTGGAAATAACTTCTGACTCTATACGCTTGCGTAAACAGTACCTGACGGAGAATGAGAGAAAGAAGAATAAGTAGTAATTGTGGAAAACAAAATCCTATACAAACAAACCCTACATGCCGGTAGGGTTTGTTCCGGCTTTTGTTTTGATTACTTATAATTCTTAGTAGCATTCCTCCTACATTTACGACTTTTGATCATTTTGTGCTTCGCTGTGAGTCGTTTTGCAGTCTTTTTAGAACGCGTTTTTTTCATTTTCTCTACACCTGTTGCTCTTTTTGCCATATTAATTTATTTAATTATAACTTTTAATGAAGATAGGGCTCCTGGACAGTCCACGCTGGGAAGATGCCCGTTGGTGTTATCATGTCAAATTCTTTGACAATCTTTAACTCCGGTAGCGCCGTAACATCAATTACAATAACTTTATCATAATCCCAAGCAGAAAGTAACACATATTTACCATCGTAAGAATATTCTGGAGCAATAATTCTACCCTGCTCTGTAAACCCAAAATCTATCCAATTAAACATTCCTATTACTGGCTCTGTACCTTGCCCGCCGCGTACCACTGCATTTCTATCCACAACATATATTGTTCCTAGATTGTCACCAAATACGATATCAAAGAGGATATACTTCACATCAAAAGAATTCGGCGGAAGTGGAGTAGAAAATAAACCTCCACCTGCTGAAATGTCTATACCGTCAGGCCAGATTGAAGCAGTCAATTCAAGTCTTTCAGTATCAATTACAGTAACCTTTGCCTCATTCATAGAGTTTGCAAACCATAGGCTATTTTCGTAGTCAATTGTTCCTTCTCCGGGATGTGGTTTATCTGGTGTATCTATAACCTTGATAATTTCAAGTGTATCAATATCAATAAACGAATATGTATTATCTTTCTGTGATGTAACAGAGAGTATTGTTTCGTCTCTATTGATAGAGTTTATTTGATGAAGAAGTTCGCCAGAGCTAAGTGTTTTAACAATATTGAAAGGAGGGTTTTGCTCAATAAATAAGACTTCTCCAGCGTCTTTGAGGTTAATTACGAACAATTCTTTAGAATCAAGTCCAAACACACCAGCAACACGAGAACCTACTGTGTTGCCGTCAGTATCAGCCACTTCAGTTTTGATTATTCGTAGTGGCTCAAGTGTTTCCGAATTTAGTATAACTGATGTAAACGGATTATAATTTCCTATTGCTATATACTTCGCATCATGTGAAAATGCCATCCCTCGTGAGTCTGTGCCTACTTTAATCTGGCGTAGTATCTGTAATGTGTAGATGTCAATTTTTGAAACTAAACCATCTCGGGATATTGTATATAACCATCGCTGATTTGGATGATACTCCATAACATGAACATTGTTTCCAACACCAGATATATGTCCAATATCTTCAAGAGTTCGTGTATTTATAATTCCTATCGCACCAGTTTCATAATCAGCTTGTACAATACCCATAAGATGCAGAAAATCTCCCGCAGCCCATAATGGATCATCAGGTAATTCACTTTCTTTGCGGAATATTCTCAAACTGTCTTTCAAAACTTCTAAATTAGAGAAGTCCTTAACAGATACTGTGCCAATTTTGAACTGTGCCAATGTGTCGGTTATATCCTTGCCATGTTGTTCATTGTACACTTCACTCATATCCTCTCCACATGCAAATGCAGTAAGATGACCTTCTACATTTGCAGTTACATCAAATACTGTATTATCAACAATTACCCAACAATCCTCATCAGTATTATGTAGTGCAATATTTTCAAGAGTCAAGAGTTCATCACTAACTTGCTCGGAGCCTTTCTTTTGCGTGACATCATATTCCATAAATACAAAGTAATACGCAAGTGCTACCAGTATTATTGTTATAGGCAAGATTGTTAGAAGTGTCAACTTTTTAAATAGGCTACAAGATTCAGGTTTTGCACTGCGTGGTTCGTCTGTTGCTGTTTGTGCCACCTGTGGCGTTGCCACAGGTGCAGAAGTGGGCGTTGTTGCTTGTTGCACTTCTGTAGCGACAGGCTGTTGTGTCGGTACTGACACAGAAAACGGTGATGTTTGTGGCGTTGCAGGAGTAGGCGTTTTTCCAGTAGTATCATCTGGAGTCACAGGTAACGATACCGTTGTTTTTGGTGGAATTGGCGGTGTTAGAGGTCGTTGTCTTGGAGTTGTCGGAGATTGTGTTTGAGGCGGAGTTACCCGATGCGCTTGAGTCATTTCACTGGTTTGTGTTGGCGATGTTGATGTTGTTTCCGAAGATGGATGAGTTGGCTTTGGTTTATGTATTGGTTTTGGAGGCTTAGTAGATGGAGCATGTGCTTTTGGTGGCGTTGGCGTAGAAGTAGGAGCTGAAGTTGCTACTTTATAATTTGGCACATCAACTACACTCTGGCTTACAGACTTAGAATCCACTTTGTTATTTGTTTTTTGTGACAGTGAATTTGTATACATATCACTTTAGTTATTATTAATAATTAAGTTTTTTGCACTACGCCGTTAATTTTACCACCAATCTTTTTAAAAGTGTAATCAGATTTTATAACAAAGCATATTACTTGAATTTGTATTCAGTACATTGTAAGTTTTTTATTATTGTATATCTTTACCTATATCCTATAATGAAAAGATGACGCAATTTATAAAATACTATTTACCACATATTTTGCTTGTATCGTACTTGGTTGAGTTCGCATATCTATCCATTGATCCTTTTGATAGATTGATATGGTTTATAGAGAATCTACCAGTGGTTGTTGTTGTTGCGTTACTCATTATTACTTTCAAGAAGTTTCGCTTTTCTAATTTTTCATACATTCTTACGGCAATCCTAATATTGTATCACACAGTCGGCGCACACTTCACATTTGCGCTCACGCCGTTTGAATTAGGCAATACCTTACTTCAGTACTTAAACTGCGATTTCTTTTTCCCAGATGGTCGCAACAATTTTGATAGAGTAGGACATTATCTTGTAGGTATATCTGGATACCCGATAGCTGAGTTGATGTATAGGAAGAAGTGGATAATTAAAAAAGCAGTAGCAATTATCTTTTCCATATTTGCAATTGGCTTTTTGGCGGCATCCTATGAAATAATAGAAACAATAATCGCAGTATTTGAAGGTGGTGATGTTGGTCTTTCGTTCTTAGGTTCGCAAGGTGACATATGGGATGCACAAAAGGATATGTTGCTTGATATCATTGGAGCCATAACAGCATCGGCACTCTTTTTAATGATTTTCAAAAACAAACGATTAAACGATTAAATGTAATCTAGAATAAAGTTTGTAACAAAATTTATTAGTAATTAATCAAATATTTACTTGTATGTTAATGAAATTAATCAAATGGGATATTTACGAAATTCAAACCAAAGCTACTTCAATAACGGGAGTTATGCTTAGAGGACGAATTAGAAAGTTTTGCTTAGAAAAAAACAGGAATGTTCTTACAGAAAATACTCAAGACATTGAAGAGTCTGTTAGATTTGCAGTTCCTTCCGGAGAAGATGTTTCTATAATTAAAGAATATTTAAACAAAATTATTCCTAGTGCCTTGGTTGAATTAGTAAGAGAAAATATCCCCAATCCGGTTCTTTCAAAGTTAAAAGTAAATATTTAAGATAGATACAAGCTTTAACTCATTGTTTTGAATCTCTTTGGAAATTAAATGTTTTACTGCGACTATGTTTTGTGAGTTATTTCCGCTAGTTGAAGAATAGTTATAAGGGTTCTTATGTTGAAAATTCAGAAATTTTTCCATTACATTTAAAACTTGCAAAACTCCATCTTTAATTTTATAAGTTTTTGCTGGCTAAGATTAAGTATTGAAATTTTGTTTTTTTGTATAAGAGCTTTGAAAGCCCCAAAAAAGAGTTGATTTTTAGACGGAGTTGCTTAGAATGTAGGCAGGGAGTTGGTGTTAAATTTAGTTGTTGTAGTGTTTTACCAAATTCTCATTTAAGTAGGTTTAAATAGAAACGGCTTTTAACCATAATCACAATGATAGTTCCACCAAAATTAAAGCAAGGAGATGAAATAAGAATTATTGCTCCGGCAAGAAGTTTATCTATACTTTCAGAAGAACTTATAGAAGTAGCAAAAGAGAATTTTGAAAAGCAAGGATTTAAGATAACCTTCTCAAAGAATTGCAAAGAGTCTGATATATTTGATTCGTCATCAATTAACTCAAGAGTTGAAGACCTTCATGAAGCATTTACTGATTGTAGTGTTAAAGCAATTTTTACTGTCATTGGAGGTTTTAATTCAAATCAACTGTTAAAGTATATTGATTATGAGTTAATAAAGAAAAATCCAAAGATTTTATGTGGTTACTCCGATATTACTGTTTTGACGAATGCCATTACTGCAAAGACAGGAATGATTACCTATTCAGGACTTAATTTCTCAACATGGGGAATGAAGAAGGAATTCAAATACAATCTGGAATACTTTAAAAAATGTCTTGTTGAAGAAGGAGAATTTGATGTCAGACCTTCGGAAACTTGGTCGGATGATGCTTGGTACAAAGAGCAAGACAACAGACAAATAGAAAAGAATGAAGGTTTTATTATCTTGAATAAAGGAGAAGCGGAAGGGACTATTATTGGCGGAAACCTTTGTACATTTAATTTATTACATGGTACTGAATTTATGCCTGACTTTTCAGATTCGATTCTATTTTTTGAAGATGACGACTTAGCAGGAGATTATTTCAGTGTGGAAATAGATAGAAATTTACAGTCTGTTATCCACCAACCGAATTTTGACAAAGTAAAAGCAATCGTAATTGGGAGATTCCAAAAGAGCACAGACATTAATTCGGAGAAGCTCAAATATATAATTGAAACAAAAGAAGAATTGAATGATATTCCTATTATTGCAAATGCAGATTTCGGACATACAAATCCTTTGATTACATTTCCAATTGGTGGAACGGCAAAATTAAAAGTTAACGATACTGTTGAATTAAAAATTATTAAACATTAAATATTTATACGACATTATTTTATGACAAAAGATATAATTCTTATTATTGGAGGCGGTGGGATGTCTGGTATATTTTCTTCAGGTGTTTTGAAATCATTTGAAAAAAATAAAATATATAATAGAGTCCATTCAGTTTATTCTATTTCTGTTGGTGGGTGTACTGGTGCTCGGTTTTTAGTCAAACAATCTGAGTTAGCAGGTAGAACATTTTATACTAGATTTAATGATGAAAGATTTATTAAAGGGAATTTCATTAGATATTTTATTCAGGTATTAAGGCACAAGCGGGATTCAAAGCACAAGATTAAAGATGTACTTGATTTTGATTATTTTACTAGAATTATTTTAGATTCAAAAGATAAGATAAATATGAATAAAGTTCTGGAATCTAAAATTCCATTCTATGTAAAAGTCTTTAATAAAACTAAAAATACTAATGAATACATTTTAATTGCAGAGCCAGATGCTTATAACAAAGTTATTGCAAGTGCATCAATGACTCCTCTTGTTTCAAGATCATTTAAAATTGACAATGAAGAGCTTTTTGACGGGGGCACGATTCCTACGAATCTTGAGTCGGATATAATTAAGAACAATAAAGATAAAATAATTATAAAAATAAATAATTATAAATATTCTTGGTTTAGTGATTTCAATATTTTTAAATTGATTATTTTATATATATTATTTCGTGCCATGCATGGTTCTAAGGTTTCAAATTTATATATTAAAAATTCTTTAAAAAAAATCTTTTGGAATGAAAAATTTAAAAAATATGATAATTTAATATTGATTACAAATGAAATTTCTATTTCAAGTTTTTGTAAAGATACAAAAAAGTTAAAAAAAGTATACAATGCTGGCGTGAAGAAGGGAAGCAATGCAGAAAGGTT